>Ga0129307_1000041_pt1 | contig 210012 bp, 195 predicted proteins | sample P1105metagenome_FD_94437 | JGI IMG/M metagenome (GOLD analysis project Ga0129307, IMG submission 94437) | Capybara group fecal microbial communities from Wisconsin, USA - P1105 metagenome | ecosystem: Host-associated > Mammals > Digestive system > Large intestine > Fecal | place: USA...
CAGCTGCCAACATCTCCTTTTTCCGATACTTCTTGCTCAAAGAATTCTTCATAGAATTTAATTGCACGTTCCATATCATTAACGCATATATAAAGCGAATCGATTTTGCAAAACATTTATACTTCCATTCCTTTCTCTGCCTAATAAACTGTCTATATAATGCTCATCCCAACAAACCGGAATTTGGCGGTTTGCCGCTCATTTGGGGATTCGCATAAAGTAGTGCTCTTCATCTTCGCATGTTATTCGGGCTCCATTCTTCAGCATGACTTTCTGCGAGGCGATGTTATCCTTATTGACACGCAAATAGATCTCATCCTCCGGCACGATTCCCCGTGCGATTTCAAGTGTCAGCTTCAAACCTGTTGTTCCGTAGCCATTGCCGCGCATATCATTTCGAATGCTGTATCCGATATGGCCTGCGCCGTTACGTAACGATTCCGTCAGGTAATGACGGATACGGAATTCACCAACCAAACAATCTCCGTCCCACAGGTAGTAATATGTTTCAGGCACAAACCAGTCTGGCATATCGACGGGCTGTTCGTAAGAGATCAATTTAGGAAGTACTGTCCTGACATACTCCTCATAAGACACGCCATGGTAGGGATTTGTCAATCCGTTTTCATCTGCGGGCAGCCCTGTTGTGTATTCCCATTGAGCCAATGCGTCCTGTATGTTGATTTTCCTTAACTCCATAGCAACCACCTTGTCAAATCCCGATTTGTCTTAGTCTATTATCCTGTAATTTATCTTGCCAACAATACAATTATATCATTACAAAAATACCGCCCGATCCATTCAGATCAAGCGGTATCTGTTTTGACTAGGTGAAACGATTTGAACCTCTGTCCAATCTGAGGAGAATTAAACTCCTGAAGTTTAATTGCAAGCATAAGAAAAAGGCTCTGGGCCCTCCGCTATCCAGCAGTGGGTCGAGCCTTATCTTAAGCGTATGATAGCATATTCAATATAATAGATAAACTACAAGTTACGTCCGCCATACTGGATCGTAACTACATATACACGTTTCATTTCTTCATCGATCCTGTATACAGCAATATAGTTATCAACAATGAGTTGTTTATATCCCTTTCCTGCATATCTTCCGACTAACCGATCCTGATGAGAATCCGGGAATGAATCAAGTGATTCTATAGCATCCCAGATCCTATCTGTAAGCCCTTTAGCTATACCAGGTTCAAGTTTTTCCAGAGCTATGTACGAGTATATTTCTTCCAGATCACGATATGCTCTTGGGAAAAGCATTACTTCATACTTATCCATGATATTTCTCGTCTAATCTCTTCCTTACTGCTTTGGCCGGAATGGGTTCGGCTCCATCTTCAACTTCTTTTTCAGCTTCGAAGATCGCCTGATCTATTCGGTTGGTTTGGGCAAATTTCTCATACAACTCTGCGCTCATGACTACAAGATCACTATAACCGTTTTTAGTTATAAAGATCGGTTCCTGCATCTTATGGGCCAGCTCAGATATCTCGCTCGTGTTTCTTAAGTCTCTTATTGGCATAATAGTAGGCATATAATCCACCTCCTTGACATAATTGTAGCACAATTATGCTGCACACACAATTATAGAGAATCGATGCTATATTTGATGTCACTACAAAAATACCGCCCGATCCATGCGGATCAAGCGGTATTAATTTGTTGACTAGGTCTTTCAAATGAGACCCATTCACGTTTCTGAGGGGAATTGAACTCCTGTCTTGGTCGATTATATTCCTGATTTAGTTGTCTATACTGATAATTAATACATCTATTATATGTTCATCAATCTTACTGTATCAATCTGATATTTGACCAACACTGTTTGGTTTTTTCTTAAATACAGTTCTCAGCTGCCACAGTCCTGATATAACAAATGGCAGACACATAGCTATCAGGCCAAGTGCGGATGCTATATCAATATCCGTTGTATTAGAAGTATTTAGTGCCTCGTTTGAATTTTTCGCAAAGCAGGTCCAAAAGTCAGAGGCAAAATCAAATAGGCCGTGAAGTATGATGCATGGCCAAAGATTCTCAGAACGATAATATATTACCGCAAATATAATTCCGACCTCCGATGCGTATATAACCTGTGTAATCGTTGCAATAACAAGGTCAGGAGTAAAAAGCAAATTGAGCAGATGCGTGCCTCCGAAAATTAAGGCCGATATGATTACTGATAAGTATATACCCTTTTTGTTCTCACCGAAGTATTCTCTACACGCGCCGAACAGAAAGCCTCTGCACATGACCTCCTCCGCAACACCCACACACATCATCGCGACGAACGAAAGCAGAAGATACGGCAGGGCGGCAGCTATGTTCTTTTCGGGAGCGGTGTAGCCCGTAATAATATTTACTATAACGGCAATACAAAGCACGAGCCCGTACCAGAAGATACCCTTGAAAAGTTTTTCCCTGCCTATGTCTATTTTTATTTTGAATGCCTTTACCGACAGCAGAACGAACACAGATGTTATCACAATTTCCTGAACGATAAGCACTACTCTCTGTAATATAAAATTGTTTTCCCATTCCTCGGGGACGACCAGTTTTCGGACCACGACCACCAGCAGCATATTCAGCAGAAAAGCACCTATTACTGCTAATAATTTGAGTGTTTTTTTATTCATTTCATATACCTCGCAATAATATTTCCAATTTATATAATTAAGCAGGCTACTGTCCTTCCTGTTCCAGTTTGGCAACAGTATCTTCAAGAATCACTTTGCGTAGTTCTGTGAGCCATTCCGAGAACGACACCGTATCGAAAGCATATGTCTTATTAAGCTCGTACTCATTTTCTGACCATGTACTTAACGGTGATTCATTATGCTGGATCAAAGCCTCAAGTTTATCCAACGCCTTATATAGTTTGGCTTCAGCCGACTCCTGTGCATCCATTTCCTTGTACAGAGCAGAGATGTCGGCAGATATTTCCTTCGGGAGCGATCTGACCCATTGATCTAATAATGTATCTTCTGTTTCTCGGTCTGCATCAGTCTTAATAAAGGTCGGAATGTCACCAGTAAAGCACTCTCCGAGGTCGTGAATAAGACACATATTAACAACTTTATCCATATCAAGATCCGGAAACTCGTGTCTCAGGAGCGAAGCCATGAGTGATACTCTCCAGCTGTGCTCTGCCACGCTTTCCGTTCTTCCGTTCGTGGTTGTACAATGCCTTGGCGTGTCTTTAAGTCTTTCGGCTACATGTAATATTTCCAAGTATTCTCTTGCATTCATATTCGTTATATCCCCATTGCCCTTAGTGTGTATAAAACTGTTTATTAATCTTACTGACAATCCAATTATACCATTACAAAAATACCGCCTGACCCTTGCAGATCAAGCGGTATCTTTATGCCGTTGGTGGAGGTGAGGGGAATTGAACCCCTGTCCGAAACCGTTTTCCTAAGGACGTCTCCGGGTGCAGTCAGTGGATGAAGTATTCCCCTTCCTGTATTGCCCGCTGACAGGCGACAGGTCCGGTAGCTTCATAGATACGATCACCTGTCAAAGCTTTCAGGCGAAAGTGTCCCTGTTTAACCTCTAGCAGGTAAGGTCTGCAGGCAGCGTCTCTTGTTTCCCTGCAGATCAGGAAACGAGACGGTAGCTAGATTAAGCTGCTACGAGCTGTGTATCGTTTGCAATTACTTGCGTTTCCCGTTTTTTTAGGAGGCCAACGAGAATCCTCCACCCGCTTTCCAAAGGAGCGCGACCCCGTCGAAACCGGTACACCCCCTTATGGAAGGCTAATGATAACACCAAAATCAGACTTCGTCAAAGTTGAGGTCTTTTGTTACGTCGTAAGGTGTGAAAGGATCATCAACGGGAGCATCAGGAGCAGCCTGTGCTGCCTGTGCCTCTTCTTCCTCGAACATTGTATATATCTCGTAGGGATTGATGGCAACTTCGTTACCACAGTAGATACACTTGATCTTAAAGTAGCCGGAGAGCTGGGCATTCATGCCGCACTGAGGGCATACGATCTTGGGGATCTTGTAGTTTCTGTGCTTGCTGAGGCCAACAGCTTCTGCGATACTTGCGTCGAACTCTTCAGAAGTAAATCCTCTTCCCTTGAGCATGAGCCAGTAAGCATGGCATGTGATCTCGAGTTTCTCGATTCTCTTGAGGAGCTCTTCCTTGTCCTCTTCCTCGCGGAACTCGCCTTTGATGTTGAGCTTTTCCTTAGCTTCCTTCATCAGTTCTTCGTCGTTCATGTCGCATTCCTCCTTATGCTATAAAATCTGTGCAGAATACGGAGATAGCTTCCGCAACCGCTACAGTATTTTCCTCATCCGTAAGCACAGCTTCGTCGTCGCTGTTAGATAAGAATCCGAGACATATCTGGAAGGACGGGACAGTATTGGCATAGTTAAGTCCCGTATAGAGATATGTGCTCCTTGTATCCTCGTATCCGAATCCCTCCGCATCAGCTACGAGACCTGCAAGTTCGTCTCCCCAGACAGTGCTCTGGGATGTGTAGCTTCCGCTGTCAGGTACATAGACCCGGACACCCGACGTGAGAGAATCGTTGGCTGCATCCGCATGGATCCTCAGGAAAAGATCCGCCTCGTTCTCTCTTGCGATAGCCGCTCTCTCCTGGTTGGAAAGATCGATATCGCTCGTATCTCTTGTGAGTATGACCTCTGCCCCGCACTGCTCAAGATAGTCCTTTATGACCAGAGCATACTGAAGAGTAAGATCGTACTCGTTGACACCTGTAGTAACGCCTGTTGCACCTGATGTGCATCTGGGCTTCTCGATGGAGAGCCAGTCAGCGCAAAGTTCCGTCTCCTCCGAAGTCTCGGCCTGGTGACCCGGGTCGATGACCACCTTAAGTCCCGTAAGATCCGGGGCATCTTCCGCCAGGGGCACATTCGTGGGTGCCGGGCTGGGCGTAGGAGTCGGAGTATTTGTGGGAGCAAGAGATTCCGTAGGCTGGGTCTGTTCCGTCTGGGAGGCGGTCTCCTCTATGCTGGCTTCCGTTTCGGAAGCTTCAGGGATAAGGCTCATTATCTTATCCTTGTTAAAGAACGCCAGTACTCCCAGGACAGCGATTATGACTATAGCTACGAAAGCCCTGATGGCATTTACAACACCCTTCTTGAGCCTTTTTTTCGTCCTGACGGGACGTCTTTCGGTCTCTTCCACGGGTTCCAGCTGAACTCCCCCGGGATGAAGGGCTTCGTATCTGTTCACAAAGGTCTTCATGATCTTCTCCCTTTCCTCGGGAGTGACAGACTTCAGATGCTCGTACAGCTCTTTCTTCCTTGCGGGTGAAAGAGTCTCCAGTACTTCTGCAAATCGCTTTGTAAGATCTTCGTGGTTCTCGGCCATTTTCTGCTCCTGTTTTAGTTCCAAATTTAATTCTACCAAAAAACTTTGATTTAATGTAGAATTTATAAAATATATTTTTGAAAAGAAGGTCAATGATGGCAGATAAGCTTTATATAGTAATGCCTGCATATAACGAAGAGGCAAATATCGGGACAGTCGTAGCCGAGTGGCACGAGGTAGTTGAAAAGTACGGCGAGGACAGCCGTCTGGTAATTGTAAACGACGGCAGCAAGGACAGCACTTATGAAAAGCTCCTGGAACTTAAAGAGAAGTATCCCCTTTTAGATCCGGTAACAAAAGAGAACTCAGGTCACGGCGGCACCGTGCTCTATGCATATAACTATGCTCTCGAAAAGGGAGCCGACTATATCTTCCAGACAGACAGTGACGGCCAGACCCTCCCTTCCGAGTTTGATGCCTTCTGGGCAGACAGGAAGGCCTACGACGCCATTATCGGTCACAGGAACCACAGGCAGGATGGCTTTTCGAGGATCGTGGTAACAAAGACACTCAAGGCAGTCATAAGACTTACCTTCGGTGTGTCCGTTACAGATGCCAATACGCCTTTCAGGCTCATGACTGCTGGTGTTCTGAAGAAATACATACCGAAGATCCCCAAGGACTATTTCCTTTCAAATGTCCTTCTGTCGGTAATGCTTGTAAAGAATAAGGAGAACATAAAGTTCGTTCCCATCATCTTCCGACCCAGACAGGGAGGCGTAAATTCCATCAACCTTAAGAGGATCTTTAAGATCGGACTTCAGGCATTAAAGGATTTCAGGCAGATAAGAAAGACTATCTGATCACTCCGGAAGGCGCCTTAACGCCCTCATACTGTTAAGGATAGCTATAACCAGGACTCCGACATCACCGAATACAGCAAGCCACATTCCTGCTATTCCCACTGCACCAAGGACCAGGATAAGGGCCTTTACGCCCAGGGCAAAGATTATATTCTCCCAGACGATCCTCATGGTCCTTCTTGCCGTTCTAATAGCAAGGGCGATCTTGGAGGGCTTGTCGTCCATAAGGACAACATCTGCAGACTCTATAGCAGCATCAGATCCCATGGCACCCATGGCGATACCGATATCAGCTCTGGTGAGAACAGGAGCATCGTTTATTCCGTCACCTACAAAGGCAAGGGTACCGGAAGTCTTGAGAAGCTCCTCCACCCTGGATACCTTATCGGCAGGAAGAAGCTCAGAATGGATCTCATCCAGACCCAGGACCTCGCCTACATGATCGGCTACTGCCTTCTTATCACCCGTGAGCATTACCGTCTTCTTGACGCCGATGGCCTTGAGCTTAGCCATGGCATCCTTTGAGTCGCTCTTTATCTCATCGTTGATGACGATATGGCCCATATACTCTGTGCCTTTTGAGATATGGATGATGGTTCCCTGAAGGTGGCATTCGTGCCAGTCTGATCTAATGTCCTCCATGAGCTTTCCGTTACCTACATAGTAGACTTCACCATCCACCTCGGCCTTGATGCCCCGGCCGGCGATCTCTTCTACCTTACCCAGCCTGCTCTTATCGATATGGCCCTTGTGTGCATTGATGATGGACTCGGCAACGGGATGGCTGGAATAGCTCTCAGCAACGCTGGCGATATCCAGGAGAAGGTCAACAGATACCTGTGAGGGATGGATATCGTCGACGATGAACTTTCCCTTTGTGAGTGTTCCTGTCTTGTCGAAAACCACAGTATCTATCTTGGACAGGGACTCCATGTAGTTGGCACCCTTGATGAGGATACCCTCCCTGGAAGCCCCGCCGATGCCCCCGAAAAACGAAAGGGGTATGGAGACAACAAGAGCACAGGGACAGGAGACAACAAGGAATACCAATGCTCTTCCAATCCACTTGGACCATTCAGCCCAGGAGGATATGTCTGTAAATACCGGCGGAATAACTGCCAGGAGGACTGCACCTATTACAACGCATGGTGTATACCATCTTGCAAACTTCGTTATGAAATTTTCGACTTTGGCCTTCTTCTCGGAGGAATTCTCCACCAGCTCCAGGATCCTGGAGACAGTACTCTGGGAGAACTCGCTCTCAGTACGGACCTTTATAAGGCCTGTAAGGTTCAGTGTTCCGCTTATTACCCTGTCACCTTCACCGGAATCACAGGGCATGCTCTCACCTGTTAAGGCAGCTGTATTGATGGTGGTGTGCCCTTCGATGATGGTGCCGTCAAGAGGGATCTTCTCACCGGGCCTGATAACTATGATCTCACCCTTTGTAACTTCATCGGGAGATACTTCCAGTTCCTGATCATCTCTTATGACAACAGCATGATCAGGCCTTATATCCATGAGGCTTGCTATGGACTTTCTGGATCTTCCCACAGCTATGCTCTGGAACAGTTCTCCCACCTGGTAAAAGAGCATTACAGCAGTGGCTTCAGGGTATTCTCCCGTGGCAAAAGCTCCTATGGTGGCTATAGCCATGAGAAATCTCTCATCAAAGACCTGACCGTGAAGGATATTCTTTCCGGCGGTCCTTAAAACATCATATCCGACTATTATGTAAGGAATGAGGAACAGAATGAGCTTAAGTATCCCTTCTATCTCCAGAAGGTGTGTTATAAGAGCGATAAGTCCGCAAAGGACTCCTGCTGCGATGATCCTAATGAGCATCTTTTTTTGTTTTCTGGTAAGACGGTACTTCATCCTATTTCCTCTTTCTGCTTCTTAAAGTTAAAGGGCTGCCTTAGTAAGGCAGCCGGCTCGTTCATCAGAGTACGACTGTGCAGTCAAGCTCGACTTTCTTGATGGTCTTGATGGCCTGCTTTAAGATGTCATCGAACTTCTCATCAGCTGCCTCAAGGGTCATCTTCTGGGAAAGGAAGTTTACGATAACGCTGTCAACGCCGTCGATCTTTGCGATGGCATCCTGCATCTTCTGAGCGCAGTGAGCGCAGTCCAGATCTTCAAGTTCAAATGTCTTCTTCATGTGTTTATTCTCCTTAAAATTATTATCTTTCTTCAGCTATATGCTCATATCCTTCAGCAAGGATAGATCTGACATGGTCATCGGAAAGGAAATAGTAGATGGTCTTTCCCTCTCTTCTGTTTCCTACGAGATTTGCATTCTTAAGTGTCTTGAGCTGATGTGAGATGGCCGACTGGTTCATCCCAAGAAGCTCTGCGATGGCACATACGCACATCTCCTCTTCAAGAAGAGCGTACATGATCTTTACTCTGGTGGTATCGCCAAAGATCTTGAACAGATCAGCAAGATCTGTGAGTGCCACATCTTCCGGAAGATCTACCCTGACCTTTTCCAGAAGTTCCTTATGGTCATGTTTGCATTGTGCCATCGTTCTGCTCCTTTGAATGTATGAATGATTGTTCATATGTTTGTATGTTCATATGTTATACCTGAAGTCTCCCCTTGTCAACTGTCTTTTAAATAAAAATGGTGATCTTTCGATCACCATCCTTTAAAGATCAGATACTTTTCACAAAGTTCGGAAATATATTCATATGATTCAAAGATACTCCGGAGTGAAGTATAGATATCCTTCCACTTGATGACTTCGATGGGATCCTTCTCGTTGGTGAAGAGTTTCCTCATCTGGTTGTCATATACCTTGTTATTCTCTACCTTGAAGTGGTCGAGCTCGATGATCTTCTTATAAGGGGAATCCACCTTGCTGTTCTTCCTCATGGTCATGACGAGTTCGATGAGCTTATTGGCAGCTGACTCGCAGCTCTTGATGCTGGAGAAAGCATTATCCCTAATGGAAGTGATGTTATATCTGATAAGATCCCTTGCCAGTTCATCCACCAGGTCTGTGGTATCTTCGATGGCACCTGCGATGGTCAGCAGCGTCATGGCTTCCTTCTCTTCAGCCTGCTTAGTCTCAACATAGTAATAGGTGATCTCATGGTAAACCGTGTCAGCATCATCCTCGAGGGCTGATACCTTACGGACTATGACCTCGATATTATCTTCAAAATCGATGATCTCACAGAGAGTCTCGCACTCTGTACGAAGGATATCAGCCAGGCGGCTTATATTGTTAAATACAAACTCGTAGTCACTTGTCTTCATGATATTGATCCCCGCATTATTATTTCCCTCTCCATATAAGATTATATATTAAATAAGGGAATAATTAAAGGGGACCGCATTGCGGTCCCCTTCAGGGTGTATTATGTGTGTTTGATCATTAAAGAGCAGAAACCTTTGTACCGGACTCCTCAGAAGAAGCGGAATCAACAATGAGCTCAACCTGCTTAGGTGTGCAGACGAATGTTGTCTTAACAGGTGTAGGCTCGATCTTACCGTCGAGTGCGAAGACTGCACCGGAGATATAGTCAACTACACGCTGATTGTTTGCGTTAGGTGTAAGGTTGCAGATAACGATGTGTCCCTCACGGATATGATCGCAAACGATCTGGCTTGTTCTGATGTCATAAGGTGTAAGCATGATTACTGTAGCGGAAGACTTGGGAACTACAGGTGTAGCAACAGCAACGGGCTGCTGGTAAACTGCCTGGGGCTCAGCCTGATAAGGTACATCCTCATACTCTGTGTAGGAAGAAGGCTGATTAAACTCTTCAGAATAATCATCTACGGGAGCGTATTCGTCCTCATAGTAACCATCATTCTCATCGTAAACCTCTTCTACGTCGTAAAGCTTCTTAACGAAGTCAGAAAACTTTCCCATACTTTTGTATCCTCCTGATTATTTTTTAGATCTAGTCCACGACCCACGTGGCTCAAAAAGTATGGTTAGAATATACATATAACCCTGAGACTAATCAATAAAATTTGGGCAGTTGTAACTATACGGAAAACAGAAGAAACTTTCCTGTAACATAAACGTGTAACTCTGTTACAAATGCAATCGTATCAGGCGTTATATGACTTCCTGTCACCGAAGATAGCGGTGCCGATCCTGATCATCGTGGAGCCTTCAGCGATGGCCCAGGGGTAATCCTGGCTCATACCCATGGAAAGAGTATTCCATGCTGCAGGATCTCTGACTTCACCCTTGAGATCTTCGAAAACATTCCTTGTCTCAGATAACACTCCCCTGGCCTCACCTTCATATGTCTGGATGGGTGCCATGGTCATAAGTCCCCTTACACGTATACCTGTCATCTCATTTGTTTTACTGAGGGCATCCTTAAGTCCCTCCTTAGTAAAACCATGCTTACTCTCTTCACCGGATATATTACCCTGGAGAAGGATATCGGAAACGATACCTGCCGTCTCGGATCTTTTGGAGATCTCGGCTGCAAGTTCGATGCTGTCTACAGAATGGATAAGATGTGTCTTACCGATTATGTACTTCACCTTGTTCTTCTGGAGGGTACCGATAAGATGCCAGTTGGGCTTGAGGTCGAGTTCGTTCATGCGCTCGATCTTGGGCACCAGTTCCTGCACCCTGTTCTCTCCCAGATCCCTAAGTCCTGCCACTACGGCAGCCTCAGCATATGATACCGGGAACACCTTGGAAACGCCCACCAAAGTCACGTCCTGCGGGGCTCTGCCGGCTTTTCTGCACTCTTCCTCTATAAGTGATGTAACATTGTTATACCGTTCTTTCAGCTCTTCGAACAGTTTCTGGTCAAAATCGTATTCCATACTAATTATCTATCTTATCTCCCGGACTAATTGACGAGGGATTGGTCACTATTACGGTCTGAAGATTGGGTACCGTAGAGTCACCCAGAGGCTTGACGATGGCAAACTCTCTGTCGTAGTCCTCAACGATGACACCGACCTCATCGGCGAATCCCTGATTGTTAACATAGATGGTGGCAACGCCCCTGTCATAGTCAGGAGATACCAGCGCGGAGATGGGGACACGAAGTCCGGATGATTCCGTGATAACGATCTCGATATCGACTGTACGGAGATCGAGAAGGTCCTCTACGTATCTGGTGGTACTGAATATGACCATAAGGCCGTTACTTGTGGATTCAACTCTCTCTACCACGCACTTACCGATACTGATACCCTCTGATCCTACATTGATGGTATGAAGGGTACCGATCTCGAATGCCGTGGCGGGAGCATTCTTTTCGTCAAGGAATACGGCGAGATACTGCTTCTCGTTGGAGGCGATCCTGGCCAGGTTCTCACCGTTCTTTACATAGAGGTCCGAGGTAATGATACCCACGGAGTCATTAATGTAATTTCTGATGGTGGACGCATCCGCTGTAAGGAGCGTATCGAAGGTAAGCTCATTTTCAAGTCCGTCCAGCTTGAAGGAGATGATACCCGGAGATGGTGCCGTGATCTTGGCGGCGTGATTCTCCAGCTGGGCCTCATATCCTGATTCGTCGTTACGGAGTGTCCTGAGCCTCTCATCGTCGAACTCAAGTCCTGACAGCTCCGTCTCCCTCTGGGAAAGAAGTACAGATATGGATGATGAATAGGAAGCCATATCACTTACGTTGCCGTTCATGGCATCGATCCTGATCATATCCATGATGGGACCAAGGCTTCCGTTGATATTGTCATAGATGGAATCGGCACCTGTAGCAAGGCCCTCCATGATAAGTTCCTGCTGTACCTCTGAGATCTGGGACTGGGTGTCACGGAGATTGGATACCACCTGCTCCATATCGGAAGGCACCACCATGGCGATGTTCTGGCCTGCATTTACGCGGGAACCCTCTGTAGCCTGGGTTACAAGATCGCCCTCCGTGGCGGAGACCACAACCTCCTCGTCCCTGACGATAAGAGCCCTGGCGCCGATGGTATGCTCAACGGAACCGCTGGTAATGAACTCCAGGTTAGGCTTTACAGCTATATAGTTAAATAAATGATGTACTACAAATATAAGAAGGGTCACGGCCATGAAGACAAGGCCTACTGTGACGATGCTCGTCTTAAGTCCCCTGTTCCTGGCTCTCTTCCTTCTGTCCTTTGTGTAGGAATCCACCTTGCCGTGCTTGAGCTTTACGTGTCCGTCAGGAGTAGTATTCTCTTTCTTTACAGGCTTTTCGGGCTTTACGGGTTTCTTGGAAGGAGCCTGCTTTACCACCTGGGCCTTTTTCTTCTTGTTCTTGAGCTCTGCGGAAGGAGGAGTCTTTCCCCTTACCTGGGAGCCCTTCTTCCCTGTAGGCTTTCTGTTGGCTGTGGTATTCCTCTTTACGCCGCCCTCAGGTGTCTTTCCTGCTGAAGGTTTGCCCTGTACCGGAGCTCCGGCAGGTCTTTTATTGGTATTAGTGTTCTTATTAATATTATTAGGGGCATTCTTTCCCGCAGGAGCATTCTGGGGCCTCTGGGCTCTCTGCTGACCGGGATTTCCCTGGGGCCTTCCCGCAGGAGCACCGTTGGGCCTTCCGCCCTGGGGAGCCTTTCTCTTCTGACGGTTATTGGGACGCAAAGAAGGGGCAGGACGCTTTTTCTTCCCGCCGTCGTCTTTTTCGAACCACTGTTTCTCGTTTCCGTCAGCCATCTGTATCTCCTGTTTTTATTAACGACAAGTTTATGACAAAGCCAGCATAACTGCAAGCCTTGCCTGTTCGCTAACAAGTCCTCCCTGCATATAAGCGATATAGGGGGGCTTTATGGGACCGTCGCAGGACAGTTCCGTGGTAGCGCCCTGGGTAAAGGCACCGGCAGCCATGACCACCTGGTCCTCATAGCCCGGCATATCCCAGGGTTCGGGTGTAACGAAGGAATCCACGGGCGAGCATGCCTGGATCTTTCCGCAGAAGTCCACCAGCTTCTTCTCATCCTCGAAGATGACTGTCTGGACTATATCGCCCCTTTCAGCATCCGAAGCGGGGGAAGTCTTTATTCCCGAAAGCTCGAACATCTTTGCTGCAAATACGGCTCCCTTAAGGCACTCAGCCACCACATGTGGAGCCATGAAAAGTCCCTGGGCAATGGTCCTGTTAAAGTTAAGGGTAGGTCCCACATGGGATCCAAGTCCGGGAGCAGTGATCCTCTGGGCCACCTTCTCCACAAGATCCTCTTTTCCTGCAACATAACCGCCGCTGGGGCAGAGTCCGCCGCCGGGATTCTTTATAAGGGAACCGGCGCAGATGTCGGCACCGAGTCCGCAAGGCTCATGTTTCTCTGTAAATTCGCCGTAGCAGTTGTCCACTGCCACGATGATATCCTCCCTGATACCGTGTACCAGATCGGCGATCGCCTTAATATCCTCACCCAGAAGAGCCCTTCTTCCTGTATAGCCTCTGGACTTCTGGATAAATACCATCTTCACCTGATCATCGATCTTAGTCCTGATGAGCTCCAGATCGGGAGAACCATCTTCCTTAAGCTCCATCTCATCGTAGACGATACCGAAGTTAAGAAGGGATCCGTCGTAGGACTCCTCTGTGAGTCCGATGGTGGATGCAAGGGTATCGTAAGGCCTGCCTGTTACGGACAGGAGCTTGTCCCCGGGTCTTAAAAGGCCATAGAGCATGGAGGATATTGCCTGGGTTCCGGAACTTATCTGGATCCTGACATAAGCTTTCTCAGCCTCGAAGACCTCGGCGAAGATATCCTCGATCTTCTCCCTGCCGATATCGTCATAGCCATAGCCCGTGGTGCTTCCCATATGGACATCGGAGAACCTGTGTTTCCTGAAGGCCTCCAGTACCTTGAGCTGGTTATATTCCCTGATGGAATCTATATGCGCATAAACGTCAAATGCAGCTTCGTCTGCCTTGGCTGCAAGCGAAGCTGCTTCATTACTTACTCCGTAGATGGAATAGGGACTTTGGGTCATCAGATGCCGTAGACCTCCTTGTCATCAAGGACTTTGACACCTGCTGCCTCAAAATACTCAAGAGCCTTCTTATTGTCATCGACACGGATGACAACGACTGCATCAGAGGATGCACGTCCTACGAAAGCATAGAGATATTCAAGGGAGATACCGTTGGATGAAAGGATCTCCAGTACCTTATCGAGTGTTCCGGGCGTATCGGGGATAGCCACAGCGATAACATGTGTCTGGCTGACGGTAAATCCCAGGTTCTGAAGGACGATCTGTGCGTCATCAGGCTGGTTTACCAGCATCCTGAGGATACCGTACTCCGTAGTATCTGCGATATAGAGAGCTCTGATATCGATCTTGTTCTTTGCAAGGCCGCTGGTAACGTCTGCAAGTCTTCCGGATTCGTTCTCAAGAAATACGTTGATCTGCTTTACTGTCATGGGCCACCTCCGAAATACTGTCCTTTATGAATTGATTATACCATATATTCTTAATATAAAAGGGGAAGTATTGGAGAAGATATCGCTCCATTACCGGAACACAGATCCGGCCTCACGAAAAAGCAGGGGACGAAAGATACCGTCCCCTGCCGTATATATGACCGTTTTATCATTCTATTACAATGGAATATCCCGTTTCAGATGACGGATCCACTACGATATCACAATTATACTTATCTCCGGGCGCCGGAGCATTCTCAATGGTGCCGACATATACTTCGTCCACATCATCACTGGAATAAGCGTGCAGAACCGCATCATCAGGTTCCAGATCCGAGTATCCGAGATAGCACTCAAGCTTGAACTCTTCAAGGTCCTCGGGAGCGGTATAGGTATAAAGCTCCGAAGGCAGGAACGTAAAGGGGATAGAATCCTCACCTTCATCGGCACTTGCCAGGGTCATCCCCTGAAGCTCATCCCCGAGATAAAAATATACACGCATATAGACACTTCCGGTTTCTGTTGCATCCCTGATATCATATATAAATTTCCCGGGATCTGTATCAGTTTCACTGCTTTCTGAAGAGCTCTCCGGAGTGGTCGCCTCAGTTTCTGTTTCAGCCGTTGTTGTCTCTATGCTGCTTTCAGCTGCACTTGTTTCGGCAGCAGAACTCTCAGCGGCGGCTTCATCAGTTTCAACGTTGCTGCAGGCAGTGAGCGAAGCGGAAAGTAGTACTGCTGCTGCAAGGATCATTGTTGTTGTCTTTTTGAATTTCATGTTTTTTCTCCCTTATTCTGGATTTGTTTGGATATCCACAATAGATACGATTCAAAAAAGCGGTCTGTTGCATGCGATTCTCCTGCCCCTTCCCCTTTTTTCTGTTTTCAGCCCCTTAAGAGGGGAATAATCAGCTTTAAGGGGCAAATAATTCCCCTGTTATGCCCGATATCCGGCCAAACAGGGGAATTATTACAATTCTTTCTCCAGATATTATCCGCAGGTAAACGGAAAATAATCATATTTCACCGTTCCGGTATGAACAAATCCGTGATCTTCATACCATTTCCGGAGCACTCTGTTCTCTTCGACTATACTGAGTTTCATCTTACCAAGGCCAAGAGCTTGGGCTCTTGATACGGCATCTCCCAAAAGAAGGCCCCTGATCCCAGAAAGGCAAACAGGGCGGAATAGATATATACGCTGATCTTCTGAAAAGTCAACTTATCCTTCATATTCCTTCCACCTTTCTCTTTCTCATACTATAACATCTCTTTGACGCTTCCGGGCAAAAAAGACGGCAGGCGATCTTTCTCACCTGCCGTCATGGCTTATGTATATGTCAACTGAGAGTTCAGTCCTTTTTCTGTCTGCTGTGGCATGTGCCGCTCAGGGCGCAGCCGCTGCAGTTGCATCCGCAGGAGGACTTGCCGTTCTTTTTGTCCTTCACCATAGACCTTATGGCCAGGAACATCAAGACAGCAACTATGGCTATGACTATTATGTTTCCGATGTTGTCAGTAAGAAACTGCTGCATGGCTTCCTCCTTTTTGAATGATTATATACTTTTTCCCTTTAAGACACACTGTCCAGGTTCTTAGGCAGGGGTCTTGCCAGCATGTAGACTATGAATGCTGCAACAGCGAGGGCAAATACAAGTCCGATGATATTGACGCTTCCTGTGAACATGAGTCCGAACTGATATACGATGAGTGACATCGCATATGCGAAGATACACTGATATCCGATGGCGAACCATGTCCACTTGTGGCTGTTCATCTCCCTCTTGATGGCACCGATGGCTGCAAAGCAGGGTGCGCAGAGAAGGTTGAAGATCAGGAATGAAAGTCCTGCCAGAGGAGTAAGTCCCTCGAAGTCAAGGACACCGAATACACCGACGACCTCTTCCTTAGCCACAAGGCCCATGACAGTAGCAACTGTAGCTCTGATATTTGCAAAGCCCAGAGGAGCGAAGATCCACTGTACTGCACCACCGATGATGCCCAGAACGGAATCCTCCAGTTCCATATCGGGATTGAAGCCACCCTTTCCGAAGACAGAACCGAGCCAGATGAACACAGAGGAAAGAAGGATTATCGTTCCAGCCTTCTTGATGAAGGACCAGCCTCTCTCCCACATTGACCTTAAGAGGTTTCCGATAGTAGGCCAGTGATATGCGGGGAGCTCCATTACGAAGGGAGCGGGATCGCCCGCAAACATCTTTGTCTTCTTGAGCATGATACCGGAGATGATGATAGCGGCAATGCCGAGGAAGTAAGATGCAGGAGCAACCCATGCACCGCCCCAGAGTGAATCCTTGAAGAGGGCAGCTGCGATAAGTGCGATAATAGGAAGCTTAGCACCGCAGGGGATGAACGTTGTAGTCATTATAGTCATCCTTCTGTCTCTCTGGTTCTCTATGGTCCTGGAGGCCATTACACCGGGAACACCACATCCGGAACCGATGAGCATGGGGATAAATGATTTACCTGAGAGTCCGAACCTTCTGAATACCCTGTCGAGGACGAAAGCGACACGGGCCATATATCCGCAGGCCTCAAGGAATGCCAGCATAAGGAAGAGGACCAGCATCTGGGGAACGAATCCGAGGACAGCTCCAACGCCGCCTACGATACCGTCGATGACGAGTCCCGTTACGAACTCATTTGCATTGAGAGCTTCAAGTACGCCGCCCACTACAACGGGAACTCCGGGGATCCATAATCCGCCTTCCGTTTCTGCGGGGTCAGGTGAAGCGAATTCCCCCTCTTCCAGAGCTCCCGTTGCGGTCAGGGGGGCTTCTATGTCATAGCCTTTCTCGATCAGATCATCGGCATAGAAACCGTAATCTTCTTCGAAGGCTCCGAAATCAGCATCTTCAAAGTCTGCCTGAAGGGCATCTGCACCGATTACCGTATCATCAGCGACAGCAGAATCGATCACAGCCTTTACATCATCTGTGAACACATCAGATGCTGCCCACTCATCAACCTGCTCATCATAAGCACCGCGTCCGATGCCAAGGAAATAATAACCGTCTCCGAAAAGTCCGTCATTAGCCCAGTCTGTTGCCCAGGTTCCTACAGTAGTAACTGCGATGTAGTAAACGAGCCACATGATGACTGCAAATATAGGAAGGGCCAGCCACCTGTTGGTTACGATCCTGTCGATCTTATCTGATGTGGAAAGAGATGCCTTTGACCCCTTCTTGTAGCAGCTCTTTATGATAGATGAGATATACACATATCTCTCGTTTGTGATAATGGATTCGGAATCGTCATCCAGCTCCTTTTCGGCTGCCAGGATATCCTCCTCCACATGGAAGATCTTTTCTTCTGAAAGGCCCAGCTTTTCCTTTACCTTGGGGTCTCTCTCGAATATCTTGATGGCATACCAGCGCTGCTTTTCACTTTCCATATCGTGGAAGAGATATTCCTCGATGTGTGCCAGAGCATGCTCTACAGGTCCGCTGAAAGTATGCTGGGGAATAGTCTTTGCACCGCCGGCTGCTTCTACTGCAGCATTAGCTGCCTCTTCGATACCTGTTCCCTTCAGAGCCGAGATGGGAACGATCTTACAGCCAAGCTGCTTTGAGAGAACGGAGATATCGATCTTGTCACCGTTCTTCTCCACGATGTCCATCATATTAAGGGCGATGACCACCGGGATGCCCAGTTCTGTGAGCTGTGTGGTGAGATAAAGGTTTCTCTCCAGGTTGGTAGCATCGATGATATTTAAGATGACATCGGGCTTTTCGTCTATGAGATAGTTTCTTGCAACTACCTCCTCAAGTGTATAGGGTGAAAGGGAATATATACCCGGAAGGTCCGTGATGATGACATCACTTTTCTTCTTGAGCTTACCCTCCTTCTTCTCAACTGTTACTCCGGGCCAGTTACCTACAAACTGATTTGATCCCGTGAGTGCATTAAAGAGTGTTGTCTTACCGCAGTTAGGGTTACCTGCCAGTGCGATCCTGATACTCATTTCTGTTCCTGCCTTCCTTTATCTTTTATTCAACTTCCACCATTTCGGCGTCATGCTTTCTCAAAGAGAGCTCATAACCTCTTACTGTGATCTCAACGGGATCTCCCAGAGGTGCTACTTTTCTGACATAGATCTCAACACCCTTTGTGATGCCCATGTCCATGATCCTTCTCTTGACGGGACCTTCGCCGTGGATCTTTACGACCTTACAGGTCTGTCCGATCTTTACTTCTCTTAAACTTCTCATCTTCATCCTCCTTAAATCAGATCATGATCTTCATGGCCATATCTCTGTTCAAAGCGATCCTGGATTCCTTGACCTTAACGATCACATTGCCCTCATTGACCGAAACGAGGGTGACGGTTCCGCCGGGAACGATACCCAGGTTCTCCAGGTGGAGCCTGACTTCGGGCTTTCCCCCGACCTTCCTGACTATCACCTCTTCGTTAAGATCTGCTACCGTTAACGGCATCATGCATACACCCCCGTTCTGTCGATCATATATAAGTTAGCGCATACTAACTGTAGTTAACATACGCTAACTACCTTTCTTAATCAAGAATGCTGGAAAGATTTTTACGGTTTACACAAATTTTGGTTAGCATCAGCTAACAGTTTTGTACAAATATCCTTTTGTGATAAAATCAGATAAAACATTTTTAAGGAGTTTCTTATGGCTATTGCTGAATCAGGCGAGATGTATCTCGAGACTATACTTGTACTTTCAAAGAAACTGGAACATGTCCGTTCCCTGGATGTCGCCAATGAGATGGGTTTTTCAAAGCCCAGCGTCAGCCGCGCCATGGGCATCCTTAAGACTGACGGCTACATCAAGGTGGACGGCAGCGGTTATATCACCCTTACAGCCAAGGGTAAGAAGACAGCTGAGATGATCTACGAAAGGCACGTGGTCATCAGTAAGCTCCTGGAAAATATCGGAGTCAGTAAGAAGACTGCAGCTGATGATGCCTGCCGTATCGAGCATGTCATCAGTAAAGAGACCTTCGAAGCCCTTAAGGCTCATATGGATAAATACGGAAATTGATCAGTTGTTATTAAAATTACGTTAAAAGTACGTTTTGGGGGTTCCAAAACGTACTTTTTTTGATACTTATCAGAAATCGTCCGGTGTAAAACTGTAAGTCTGTTCAAAATCCTTATCTGCACAGAAAGTAAGGCTGAAGTTATCCAGGTCATAAATACATGACCACTGGGTATTTCTCTGCTCGACTGACTCAAGTAGCATAAAAGCCTGCTCCTCCGAAAGGACTCCCTCCGACCGGTCCAGGGTCTCCACGAGAGTCTCATAACGTCCGTCTCCGATATATCTCAGGTAATAATCGGGATCATTGACTATATAGTTGGTGACTGCATCCTGGTCAGCAACCACAAGTTCATTACCTATCCATTCGGCTACAACAGATCTTCCGGAACTGTCAGCAATGAAAAGATGGTAGCTTAATCCGCTGGGGGTGTGCATATCGTATCTTTCCAGGAAAGCCTCTGCTTCATCCACATTGGCACATGTATCAAGTATCCCTCTTATGGCCAGGAGGATCTCTATATCAGGGGCATCTGTTTCCTGGTTTATATTAATGCTGTCAAGCTGCAGGACAGATACAGCAAGTCCCTTCTCATTCACTCCGTCAACTGTACAGTAAGGAGCAAGTCTGGAGATGACCCTGCCCGTAAATGAATCAGGTTCAGCGACCTTTTTATCCCCCGAAAGGCTCAGGAACGAAAGGTCCGCCATACCGATGGAATCATATCCGTCTCCCGGAGTTGAATATACGACACAGCAGTCACCGGGATAATAATCGAAGTTTCTTCCGAACAGGTCATTTCCATCAGGATCGCTCACCAGGAATGATGAACATCCGAAGGGCTGTATCTCTGCCTGCACCGGCGCCAGATCATAGAGAAGTTCGTGGCTCATCCACTGAAACAGCTCCTCCTCCGTGCTTATATCTGCGGAAAGAGCTTTATCCAGCTTATAGTCATAAGAGACATGTATAGAATAGATACCCTCATCCACCTTTTTCAGAGATGACATGGTGGCTATCTGCTTAGCAAAGATTAGGAGCGGGATGATGATCACAAGGATGATCACCGCCAGGATTATCAGGATGATCTTTTTCTTCTTCATGGATCAATCTTAACACAGAAAGTACGCCAAAAGTACGTTTCAGGGGTTACAAAACGTACTTTTTTGATACTTTCGGGAAAAGTACGTTAAAAGTACGTTTTGGAGGTGCCGAAACGTACTTTTCAGATACTTTATCTGTATCTGACAGTTTCGTAGGCGTCGGTCAGTTCAGGAATGGAAGCATCTCCGTTATCCAGGAGGACTTTCTCGATCTGTCTGGGAGATGAGGTCCTTCCCAGGGGAAGACCATCCTTCATACCCTTTCTCACCTTGCGGTAGAACTTCTTTCTGATCTCTCTTTCATAACCCTTGCCGAAATCCAGGGACACCCTTCCCTTACGCTTAGTCCTGGCCACATTCTCGATAAGATCCACCACCACTCCGTCTGAAGAGACTGACGGCCTGTCCTCGACCATCCTGTATCTGGAAAGAAGAGCCTTTATACCAAGTACGACAAGGGCGAAGAACCCTGCGACACTGAGAAGGAATATAAGAAGCACGAATATCTTCAGAAGGATATTGGCTTCTCCTCCCTCCATGACCTCTTCCTCCATGGGGACAAGACCATATTCCGGGCGGGTAACACCGCTCTTAGTCCTGGGAAGAAGTCTCATCAGGATATAGAACAGGTTCACAAGTAATGTCTTAACTGCATTTGAAACAGCATCCACCGGGAAGAAAAAGATCAGGAGCAGGGATATGACTATGCCCAGGACGATGATGATCATATTCTGCCGGTTCTGACGCTTGACGGAATAACCGCTTCCGGACTCAGATCTCAGGCTGTGGCAGTAATCTGTTTCCAGTACGTTGTTCTGACGCGCCACGAAGAAGAATGTGACGGTCAGTACCGAATTGGCAAGTATAAGGGACAGAAAACTTGTATCGTCAAAATAGGAGATGACCAGGAAGGATATCAGGTTCACCGTGAGAGATGGGAACAGGATGCCTGTATCAACTGAGAAATCTGTAAGGTTATACCTCTGTTTCAGGGAATAGACAGCCTGGATCACACCGGAGAGCACCACTTCAGCGATCTCCATGGGAACTGCCCGGGTGATCAGGGATATGATGACAGCCGGCAGCACGATACAGAGGATATGGACCCCGATCATCTGGTGCTGCCTTAACCTGAGCCTTCTCAGGATAAGGAATGGAACGACATAGATTATGGGAAGGAACAGAAAAACGGGCCTGAGGTTCATCTCAGACATATATCCGTACATCAGGAATATCTCACCGGAAACAGTCGTAAGGAATACGATGAGTCCCAGCATGAGATCAGAGAGCAGGCCTCCCCTGACAAAAAGATCCTTCTTATCCGTCACGGCCGTACACCTCCCATCTTATTACACCGGGAATGTCATCAGGGATCTGCTGGTCGCGGTAGCACGGAAGCACCCAGATGGAATTCTTACGCCTTGCCTTGATGCCGTCCATCACCGACCTGAAGACATCGTCCCTTCTGGGAGAGATCACGACAACGAAATCATCGCGGCCTATGCCGGGAATACATTCATCCACAAAGGCACCGAAGGGCAGGACCTTCTGCTTAAGGTCTATCCTGGCAAGGTCTATTCCCCTTCTTTCGATATCGGTATAAGCGGTATTCATCTCAAACACCACGGGATCTCCGGATTCTATATCCCTTCCGTTTATATAGACAGCAGAGGGGATCCCCGCCTCCGAAAGCTCGGAGATATAGGAATAGGCTATGCTTATGGATATCTCAAGAAGGTCGCTGGAATTTCTTGGATCATAATATTCCAGGTTCACCAGTACACATACCTGTCTTGCCGCCGTGGAAGCATTCTGATCGACCATGAGGTCCCCGGTCTTCGCAGTGGCAGTCCAGTTAAGGTTCTTCATGGGATCGTAGGGCTGGTACTCCCTGATGCCCGAAAAGGCAAAGGGATCCGTAAGGAGCGTCCTTCTTGTCATCACATCCGAAAAAGTGGTGGACATGAGAAGATCCAGTTCGATACAGGATATCCTCTTGGGAAGGATGGTAAGGCTGGTGTCAGCCGGAAACTCCCTTGTAAACTTCTCCATGAGAAGAAGATCCGAAGTAGTCATATTGACTCTCGTGAAATAATAATATCCCCTGTGGGAACATCTGGCCTTGATCCTTCTCGTATGCCTGGAAAAAGGCTTCATGGTGAGCATATCCTCACGGTAGAGAAGGTCGGACTTTGAAGTATTTGTCATATCCTGGAATTCTATTACAGAAGGTGTCTCGAACTTCAGGATGATAAAGGGCAGCGGCAGCCTCTTATTATTCTCTGCCACCTCTATTACCTCTATCATCTCGCCGAAGTCTGCCACCTTCTTGGAAAACTTCACATCAAGAGTGATCTTATCCACGGCATGGCGTCTGTAGATCACCAGTTCCAGTGATACAAGGATCGCGATAAAGATGAGGAATACGATTATTTCCATCTGATCAGAAGTTTTCTGTGGGACAGGTTACGGACTCCACCACTTTCGTGATAACGGATGCGGCACGGTCCCTTACGGAAGCATATCCGCCCTCCCTGCTGAAGGATCCTGATGAGTGGATACTGATCCTGTGGGCCAGCACAGGTACAGCCAGTTCCTTAAGATCGTCGGGAGTTACAAAATCCCTTCCCCTGAGAAGTGCCAGTGCCTTGGCGGCAGCCACGAAGGAAAGGAGCGCCCTGGGACTTGCTCCCACCCTTACATCGGAACTCTTGCGGGTAGCTTCCACAATGGATGCAGCATAGTCATAGACCTTATCATCCACATGGATATTCCGGGCCTGCTCCTGCATGGCGAAGATATCCTCAGGAGTTGCAACGGGAGATAGCGTGGTAAGAGGATCGTCTGTTGCGAACCTCTTCAGGATCTCGATACTCTCCTCATGGGTGGGATAATCCATCTTCAGCATCATAAGGAACCTGTCCAGCTGTGCTTCAGGAAGCGGGAAAGTTCCCTGGGATTCAATGGGATTCTGTGTAGCGATAACAAAGAACGGAGGCTCCAGCTTCATGGTCTTTCCATCGACTGATACCTGCTTTTCCTCCATACACTCAAGAAGGCTGGACTGGGTCCTGGCCGTAGCTCTGTTTATCTCATCTGCAAGGAGGATATTTGTAAATACAGGGCCTTCCCTGAAAATAAACTCATCGCTCTTTCTGTCGAAATAATGGATACCCGTAAGATCCGAAGGCAAAAGGTCAATGGTAAACTGTACTCTCTTAAAGTTCAGGGACAGTGACTGGGCAAGAGCTCTTGCCGTCTTAGTCTTTCCTGTACCGGGAACGTCCTCCAGAAGGACATGGCCTCCAACAAGTATCGCGGTGAGCAGATATTCTATCTGCAGGTCTTTTCCGACTATGACCTTTGAGATGTTTTCCTTTATAGCCCCTGCAATATCCTTATCCATATCTGATACCTGTCCCTGAAATAGTTATTTATGTTCCGGCTTTTTTCTTTTCGCACTCGGGACAGAATGTCATGGTGGTCAATGAGAAATATGACTCTTTCTTAAATCCGCACTTGGAGCAGATATATACATACTTGGAAAGGACACTTCCCATGGTCTGGCTTACGATCCATGTTCCTACGGAATCATCATCAGACTGAGGTATGATAGCTGCCTCTGTTGTCTCAGAAGTCTCTTCAGCCACTTCGGCAGGCTTCTCTTCTGCTGCAGGCTCTGCAATAACTTCGGGCTCTGCGGGGACAATGGTCTCCACGTCAAACCACGTAGCGGGCTTAGGTTCTCCGAATGTACACTTGGTGATAAAGAAAGGACAATCCGTACAGTTGTCCCTGTTGACGCACATCCTGTAAACGCCTCTTAAAAGCTGATCGACCTGCTGTTCCCTGTTCTCCGCACTCATAGAAAATGCTCCTTTTCCGGATCTATATTCATAAGACCCCCACAAGGATTATACCAAGTATCCCGAAGGTATGCCACAACAGGCCGCATCAATATCCTCCCCCGGCAAAGATAAATACAGATAAGACCGTTCCGAAAAGCGAGACTGTTCCCGCAAGGACCGATATGAAAAAGTCAAGGAAAGTCTTCCATACCTTTTTGAAGCCGGATACTTCCATTATCCCTCCACCACAAACCTGGGATCTTCCATGATCCGGGATACAGTCTCTTCTACCGTAAGATCCGACGTATCCAGGATATGATCACCCTTATAGTGATGCTCCTTGAATTCATTGAGAAGGACGATGCAGCGCTCCTTCATCTGATATTCCTCAGGCCTTCTGCTGTCCCTTTCAAGGACTGTCTTCTCATCCATCATGAGCACTGCAAACCTGATCTTAGTATCCTTAAACTCCGCCTTTATCATATCCAGCTGCTGAGGACTTATGATGTAGTTAAATACCACGTCAAATCCGTCCTCCAGGTAGACCCTGATGGAACTTAAGGAAAGTCTCCAGAAAGTATCGAGGTAGTTTCCCTCCTTCCAGGGATCCACATAGCCTCCCACGATCTGGCCGTAAAGATCATCGCCCTCTATAAGCGCGGATCTGGCCGATGCTTCAGCGATCTTTTTCGACACAGTACTCTTACCTGCTCCCGCAGGGCCTGTTATCACATAAAGAGAAGGCATAAGATATTACTTCTTGATGAGCTTGATGATAAAGATAACAAGGCAGGATCCGATGACGCCGCCGATGATGTTACCAACGATACCGGATATGATGAAGCTTCCTGCGATCCAGCTGAAAAGTGCACCGCCTACGATACCGATAAGAACATTGATATACCAGGGAAAAGATGTCTTCATGAGCATTCCTGCCAGCCATCCGCATACACCTGCGATAATAAGAGAAATGATAAGTCCCATACTAAACTCCTTTTCGATCCGCAAAAGCGGTAATATGTTATTCCAACAAGGAAATTATATCATAATGGATAAGCATTCCTGTTATACTTAACCCATCAGGCCGCAACACATCATCCAACTCTATCGTCATACATACGACGAAAATTGAAATGGAGAAAAAAATATATGAAAAGATATCTGTCTATAATCCTTTGCATTTCCATGCTGGCATCCTTCACGGCATGCAGCAGCACGGACAAAAAGAAGGACGACAAAAAGAGAGACCGCATCGAAGAGGAGGAGGACGAAAAGGACGAGGAGGAAAAAGAACCTTCCGAGCGCACAGAACAGACTGAGGCCGTAACAGGAAACAGGGTAACCTTCTCCACCACAGACAGGGATGGAAATCCCTTCGACGATTCAGTATTTGCTGACCACGACCTTACCCTCATCAACTTCTGGGAGCCCTGGTGCGGTCCCTGCGTTGGTGAGATCCCTGACCTTCAGAAGATCTACGAGGACTATTCCGATCTGGATCTTCTCGTGATAGGAGTCTATTCCGAGGAGACCATGGAGGACGATGTGGACCTGATCCTGTCTGACAGCGGCGTAACATATCCGATACTGAGATATACTTCCGAGTTTGACGCCTACCAGTCAGGCTATGTTCCCACCACCATCCTGGTGGACAGGAACGGAAACATCATCGATACCGGTGAATCATACGAAGGCATCGACAGTACCCTCATCGTAGGATCAAGGACCTACGAAGAATGGGAAGCCATCATAACCCCTTATCTTGGAGAGTGATATATGAAACGTAATCTTCCGGCCATCCTGCTCCTGATCTTCGCGGCGGCTCTGATCGTCGTGGGCATCATCATGCACCAGCCGGGATCCGTCCTCAGTAAGGCGGTCAGGATCTGCATGGAGTGTATCGGCCTTGGATAGGAAAAAGAGAAGGACCGGGATCCAGGCAGCAGCTGCACTGATCCAGAATGCAAACATAAAGGGCTTCTTCACCGGGAAGATCTACGATGGAGCCACTAAATCCGTATGTGTCCCGGGACTTAACTGCTACTCCTGTCCCGGTGCCGTGGGCTCATGTCCCATCGGATCCCTCCAGAGCTTTTTGAGCGGGATCAAGTTCAGGTTCCCCTATTATGTGGCGGGACTTCTTATCTTCTTCGGAGCACTGGCAGGCAGAGCTGTATGCGGCTTTCTCTGCCCCTTCGGATTCATTCAGGACCTTCTCTTCATGATCCCCTTCTATAAGAAGAACAGATTTAAGATCGACCGTTACCTCAGATACCTCAAATATCTGGTGTTGCTCCTTCTGGTGATCATCCTTCCCATGACCTTCAACCTTACGCCCTTCTTCTGTAAATACGTATGCCCTGAAGGCACATTATCAGGACTTATGCTGGCAGCAGCCGATAAGACCCTCAGGGCTCAGCTGGGACCGCTCTTTAACTGGAAGTTCATCCTTCTTCTGATCACCATCGTTACGAGCCTCATAGTATACAGGCCCTTCTGTAAATATATATGCCCGCTGGGTGCTGTCTACGGATTATTCAACAGGACTGCCATCTACAGGATGACACTTGATAAAGACAAGTGCATCAGATGCGGAAAATGCGAAAAGGCATGCCGCATGAACGTGGATCCTTCAAAGACACCCAACAGCATGGAATGTATCCGCTGCGGCGAATGCGTAGACACCTGCCCTTCCAAGGCCCTTTATCTTGGAATAAAAAAGAGGCCCTGAGGCCTCCCGTTTATTCTGCTATCAGATTGTATTCGTCTTTGATCCTGGCGATTATTACGTTATCTCCCATGCCCGGGTCAGTAGCAGGCTTCATCTTGTTTAGATAATTCAGATCCAGAGCCTCAAGTCCTCTTACTTTATAGCCCTTATCTGTCTTTCCTGCGATCTGTCCCATATAGAACTCTATGTCGTCCTTGCGTATAGCGCTCATGGTCGAGAAGAAGTTATATACTGCGAACACAGGAAACAGCAGGCAGAGGATAACGAATAACAGGATCTTTATGCTGAATACAAAAAAGTGAAGTACTGAAACAAATAAGATTATAAGTCCTAATACAACTGCAAAGACAAGGATAGATGCAGGAAGCAAAAGAAGGGCCGTAGCCTTCTGGGATCCTATGAATCTCTTTTTAAGTTCCTCACTTACACTGATCTTTGAGATGATGTTGGCTTTAACAGCCTCATTAATCGTAAACTTAGCATCTGCAGCCATTTTACTGTTCTCCTTTATTAGCTGCTTTTTACCACGGACCATTATAGCAAAATATAGTAATTTACAAGCATAAAATCTTTCCCGCCCCGAAAAAAAGTTATAATGGATACATGATGGATATATGTGAGCGTTAACATATCATCATGGAGGAACAAGGAAGATGGCTAATATCCTTTGGGTCGAAGATTCTGCCGAACTGCGGGAACTCGTTATCGACTTTTTCAAAAGGAAGGGCATGGAGATAACCATGGCCGCTGCCGACGGGTATGCGGCTATGGAGCTGATCGATGAGCATGACTTCGATCTGGCTATTCTCGATATCATGCTGCCCGGACCCTCAGGACTTGAGCTCTGTAAAGCACTGCGCAAAAATAGCGATTGTCCTGTAATCTTCCTTACTGCCCTGGGAAGCGAAGACAGTATACTCAAGGGCTATGATATCGGAGCTGATGAGTATATGGTCAAGCCCTTCTCCCTTAACGTCCTCTATGCCAAGTGCCTGGCACTCCTGGCCAGGGCAGGCACCGGCAGAACGGACGAAAAGGTGCTGGAATGCGGCAGCATCAGGCTCTACCCTCTCCGGATGGAAGTCACCGTAGACGGGAAAGAGACAGATCTCGCCCCAAAAGAATATCTCCTTTTGAAAGCCCTCATGGAGAATAAGGGGATCGTCATGGGCAGAAACCGCCTTCTTGACATCGTATGGGGAGATGATTTTGACGGGTTTGACAGAGTCGTCGACAACCACATCAAAAAACTCCGCCGTAAACTGGGACCTGAAGGAGACCGGATCAGGACAGTGATCGGCGAAGGTTATAAGCTCACATAAGGAGACATCATGAAAAAGAAAAATACTAAAAAGCCGGAGTTTTTGAGCTACTTGACCGCAGCTTTAGTCCCGGCACTTATCCTTGCATTTCTGATCAACCTGACCGGATATTACTTTGCGGACATGCTTGCCCGTGAGTCCATGACGGTCACGTCCAATATGCCCTCAATCCAGGAAAAAAGCGCTCTGACAGACCTGTACTTCAAAGAGCGGGATGAAGAGACGGAACGGGAATATCATGAGATGCTTTCATTGCTATATAGCAGATACTGTTTCGATTACTTCGATTACTACGAACTGTACGACGGTTCCGATCAGATCTTCTCCACAAAGATCCCGGGATTTGCAGTCATCGACAAAAAGTGTTACAGACTGACGGAAGATCCGGAGTTCCAGAGTAAGTACCTGGAAACCTTCGGTGATCTTCAGGTCGGCGAGATGGATTACTGGCGCGCCATAGTTGCAAGCACGGTCGGGATCTCATTTGATGACGGCTTCGATCCCTCCGTCTTCTTTCTTAATCTGGGTTACAGGACCCTGTTGTTATCCTGTCCTGACGGGATATATACTCCCACTGTTGTAGAAGACATATATGTAGACAGGGATAACATGGTCTTCTATCCCGGTAAGGTAGAGTTCTGGGATCTTGACGAAAACAAAAAGACTGTCGATCTTACTCCCGCGAACACAGAAGGACTTGAACATATCGTCAGGGACAGTCTCACCGGCGATGTCAATTACTCCTGTGTATTGAACCACCCCCACTCCGATAACGGCATATTATCAGATAACACTTTCGATCTGACAACGGAAGAAGGCAATACACTGACATTAAGACGGGTATCATATAAGATCCCTTCGTTCTACAGCCTCTTCCCCGTTCAGACAGTCATTTACTGGATACTGGTCACTGCCGTATGCTGCCTTATCGCTTATTTTGTTGCCCGCTACAGATACGGGAAGGTCAAAGCAATGTACGACATGATCGAATACAGAAGGACCATGAGCAACGCTATGGCCCACGACCTGAAGACTCCCCTGTCGATCCTTTCGGCATATGCCGACAATATGGAGGAGGAACAGGATCCTGAAAAGATCAGGGAATACTCCGCCCGGATAAGGGAGAATGTAAGATCAGCCAACAGGATGCTGGAAGATATCCTGGATTTCTCCAGGAGCGAATCCGGAGCAGGCAGTTTAACAAAGGAAGAAGTCTCATTGTCCGATGTGATCTCATCTTCACTGGATCAGTATTCCGGCATATTCAAAGAGCATGGCATAACGGTCAAAAGAAGCGGCAGCAGTCTGTATCTTGTGACCGACAAAAAACTGCTGGACCAGGCGGTGGATAATCTTATTTCCAACTGTGCAAGACATGCATCGGATAATACGGAAGTCAATATCGACATCAAAGACGACTGCCTTTCCATAAGCAACACCACCGACCTCAATACAGGTAATGTGGATGAACTGCTAAAACCCTACGTAAAGGGGTCCTCCTCCAGGGGGGATACCGGGACCGGCCTCGGTCTCGCCGTAGCAAAGAACGACCTGGAGATACTGGGGTATAAACTTCAGATAGAGCTGAAGAATCAGAGGTTCACTGCCGTAGTAAGTTTTAAATAACGATCAGGCTGTCCCGCAGATGCTGGGCAGCCTTTTTAATTAATGAGCCCCCGTATGAGTATTCATTTATTTTGCATTCACCTGCCCGGTCGTTGTTGTGTTAAAATCGTATCGGTGAATATATCCGCAACCTGTTCCCCAAATGCCACAGATTCCCGGTGGAGATAGATGACTGCGCCAAGGTCATCCCCTTCCTCATCGGAAGAGACTTCTACACCTTCCTTCCCATAGATATGGCTCAGCCCTACATAAAGGATAAGACCCTCCGCAAAGTCAGACTTACAGACCTGGAAGCTCCGGTCATCAAAAGTTATGTGATAAGAAGAAAAAGATAGAAGCGTTTTATTATATTTTTAAACTCCCCAAAGGAGGTACTAATAAATGACTAAATTCGAACTTTTTTGCATGTTATATTATGCGATCGATGCGTACTTTGATCAAAACAAGAATGAAGTGCTCCGTCAATTCTTGAGCGATGCTAATCCATTCCTGTTCGAAGACACTGGTTCAGCTGATCCAGCAGTATTTGAGGAATTTTCATCTTTTGTAGAAGAAGATATTACTACAGAAAACAGCTATGACATCGCTTTGAGCTATATCAGCAAGTTGAACATACCAGAGCTGGTAGAAGCATTTTCATCAATTGATGCTTCAGACTGGCAAGACGGTTTAGAGTCATATCTTTCCAATCCTCATAAAGGGTAACAAAATACATACAATCTACATAAAGCCCTCGTATTCAATATACGAGGGCTTTGTTAATGTCATGTAGGATATTGAACAATCAAGTTTCTGTGCTTATCCACATAGCGGGACGAACGCCGTGGTCATAGTAGTTGAGGCAGACAAGATGACCATGAGTAGTGATTATGCCTTCAGTGAGAACTATAGAAGCATGGTTAGGTTTGAAACCGGGGGATCTGAGCCACCACCAGTCACAGGCACCTACGGCTCTTGCATCGTCATCTTCGAAATAGGTTACAACCTCATCTGCGCTTAGAAGGAAGATCTTATCTTCTGTATCGTTACCTCCTTCCGTTCCCGATCCGTAATCAAGATTATCAGGATTGGAAACAGTCACTGTTAAAATCTGTTCCTGTTCTGATTCACTAAATGCTGCATTGAGGAAGTCATCATTAAGCCATGCTCTTAAAGTACATTCCTCCCATGTTATGTCTACCATTTCCTCATTATATGCCTGATAATCAACTATATACTTGCTTACAACAAATATCCTGTCGTCTTCCACATCCAGTACTATCCAGGGGATAGGCGCGACACCCATGGTATAATCACCTACCTGATCATAATTTCCGAAGCAGACATAATCTCCGACTTCCACATCACTCAGATCCACAGGCGTTATTTCTTCTACTGTCTCTTCAACTGTTTCTTCAGATGTTTCCACTGTTGTTTCTACTGTGGTTTCAACAGTTGTCTCTACTGTAGTTTCAGAAGTAGTTACTGCTTCTGTCGCTTCAGTTTCTGCGGCACCAATATCAGACCCTGAGGTCTCTTCAGTGGGTTCTGTTGTACTGCATGCTGAAAGCATCATTGTTGATGTGATCACGATCGCTATTAACTTCTTTTTCACGTTCCACCTCGTAGTATGATTATTAATTATACAGCCAATACTTATGTATCATCTTCAGGCTTTGCCTTACACTTACTGGTATAGCAATATCCGCTTCGCATTACAATCGACCGTTAGTAGAACAGCGTATCCACAGGGCTTTCCGCTCCTTGATGCCTCATATGATCTATACCATGGGAAGATCAGATATTACAGCAAAATACCTTCTCAACCACAGGTTTATAGTAAGTACCAGCTCCAGGAAAAAGATCACGGCAAGAGGATCATTCATTTAAAAAGGCTCCGAAAGTCTCGGAGCCTTTGTGTTTACTGGTGTTCGCGAGCGGATTCGAACCGCTGGCCTTCCGCTTAGGAGGCGGACGCTCTATCCAGCTGAGCTACGCAAACATTACGAACTTGATTATTGTACCACAAATATCTGTTTTGCGAAGTCTTTTTTATTAAAAAAAGGAACCCCGTTCGGTCTATTGAGCGGACGGGGCAAACCGTATATAGAGAGGGGAACGGTTTGACACTATTAAATGTCAGATTACCTGACGATTTGATTGTACTACAAATCGAGGCAAATTCAATAGCTGTGGGAACATTTCAAGAAAGTTTTAGATTAAGAGGCAGGAGTCTACGAGCATCAGTATGACACCTGCGATGATGACCATGAGAGGTGCACCTGCCGCGAACTCACTTCTCTCCGAAAATACCGTCTTTCTCTTATAGGTCAGAAGAAGCCCCGTGACGGTAAGATCCACGGCGATAAAGAGGATGGTCTTCCCTACTGTGGGGAACTCGGGAACAAACAGGGATATGGCCATTGCCTCGAAGGGAAAGAACCTGAAAAAGGTCTTCTTTCCTGCCACGAGGATCACTATAGCCATTACGGCGGCGAGCATCAGGGGAACATAGCTGTAGAGCTCTATCCCGGTATTTCCCTCAACTATGGTGATGATCTTTGAGACTGCAAAGGCAAATACCACTGACGCGACCATAAGAGTGCGCTCCTTGGCAAAATCATCGATGATCTCCCTTCTTGTATGGGCCATACCTTCTGCACCTGAAAGATATTCAGATGAGAAGACTGCTTTCTTCCCTGAGAACAGGGAGATGATGTAGGAGAAAGCTATAAGATAAAGACCGGAGATGATGACTGCCGAAGCCATGCTGCTCCTTTCAAAGAGCCTTGCAGACATAAAGCCCGGGGTGGCAGTTATAAAGGACAATACAAGAGGATAGATCAGATCCTTCGTAACAGCCGCCGTATCCCCTTTCCTGCCGTTTATGACATAGAGAGCCATAAATCCTGCTGCAAGAGGTATAAAGCATATTACAGGACATTCAGGGTCTATATATGACTTCAGAAGTGACGGAGCAAATGCCAGGGCGAGATCGAGGAAGAAGACAAGGGGCATGAGTGCCTGCTTCTTTATAAACCTTATGCTTCCCGTCCAGACGATGATCATCCCCAGGAAGAACAGAAGGCTCATGGGAATAAAGGATGAGGAGATAAATATAAACGACAGGGATATGATGGAACAGATCAGGAAAACGGAAGCCGCCGTAGTCATATAGCTGCTCCTTTCCTGCACTTTCACTTCTGTCTCCCTTTCCGTCAGAAAGTCAGGCTTTCCGATGTCGGCAGTATCAAAGGGCGAAAACTGTTTTTTCCCGAATGCCATTTCTCCTCCTTTCCCCTTATGCCATCCATCCGAGATAGCTCTTAAGGAATTTATATGAGATGTTTATTCCCGTGACCACGTATTCAGATCGTCCTGAAGATCCAGGGATACCGTCTATATAAGTTCTTATCTCAGAGACAGGGATACCGTCTATGCTGTCTTCGTACTGGCGTCTCTCACCTTCGGGGATGATGCCGTCCTCATATCCCTCGTTGATGTAGGAGGAATCTCCTCCGACAACAGTGATATCACCGCCGTCGCCGCTGCCTTCATCATCTTCTCCTGTGATAAGGGTGCCTGATACCGCGTCGGCAGCTTCAGAAAGGCTCAGGTCCCTGATATATACCTCGTTCTCATCGAAGAGCTTAAAGATATTGGGATAGTCCTCGAAGGAATAGACGATATATCCCTCATCCGTGAGCATGCCCAGGTTCTCGGGGGAATCCTGGAAAAGGTATGTCACAAGAGTTGTCATATCCTCGATATAGCTGTCCTTATCGTAGCCCTCCATGGAATAACCTATACATTCGTTTACAAGTTCTACAAAGGGCCTGATACTGATGGTAACGCCGTCTACTATATCGGTGGTACCGTCGGACTTCATGGCCAGCTCGGAAGGATCCTGAAGGGTCAGGAGCTTATGGCAGAGGTTGTAGGACTGGGTAGCCCACAGCTCGCCTGATACGGAATAGGCTCCGTTCAGGGAAGCCTCCCTCTTGTTCCTGGTGGTCCTGTCGATATTAAAGGCATCCCAGGTGATCCTGGTGATGACTCCGTCCTCAACATCCATCTCAACGAAATCGATATATCCGCTGCTGTCGCTCTCCAGCATCTGGGCGTAGTATGTTCCGTCGTTAAGACCGGGGATCATGTTGCTTACAAGATCCGGGTCTATTACCGCATCAGATCCTGCAAGTGCCACGGGCACCTGCATATTGACGGTCTGGTCGGCGATGATCTGTATCTCCTCATCTGTGATGGATGCGGGGAACTGCTCATCTGCTATATGTTCTATTCCTGTAAGCTCGGCACCGTCGAAGGATATTCCCGTAAGAAGGTGGAGCTCCGTATAGTCCTTTGTATCCACTGTGAGGTCGATTACGAATCCCACGGGGCTTCCGTCGTTCCTGAACCCCTCATATACATGGGAGATCTCATCATATCCCTCGTAGGCGGAGGCATCGAGTTCCTCGTAGTAGTCAGCATCCAGGATCTCCCCGAAACGGTCCTTGTATTTCTGCTGGACACGCCTGTTCTCCTCATCAGAGGAGAGGAATGATCCTATGAGCAGGAGGACAACGCTCAGGACTACAAGAAGGAAAGCTTCAACTGTTATCTTCCGGACAAAACGGCCTTCAAGCATCTTCGTCTCCTCCCTTCTCCCTCATCTTCCTTCCGGCGGAATCTGTGAAGTCCATAAAGCCGGAGATAAGTCCCACTGCCAGAGGGGGAACACAAAAGGTAACTGCAGGATTTCCGCGAAGGGAAAGAGCCACGGCGATAAGTCCTCCGATCATGCCCATAAGGACACCTTTAAGGCCTTTTCGCGAAGTGGTGGTTATATCTGACATGATGAAGACAGCAGTGAAGACGACACCTGACGTCATGATGAAAACGAAGGTGTTATAGACATCTGTCCTTACATCAACTATAAGTCTTCCGATGATGATTATGGCTATAAATGCCACCGGGGTCTCAAGTCTTATGGATCCCTTTATAATGAGGTAGACAAGTCCCGTAATGACCATGATGAGACATCCCGTACCTATAAACGTTGGATAGTTGCCTGCGATGAGCTCCACCGGCCTGAAATCAGAATACTCAGCTGATGCCGTCTCCAGAGGGATGCCGGGATCGATAAGGCTCTTATAGGAGAGCATCTTTACTCCCACAGGGTAAAAGCCTGCCATCCTGGAAGGAAAACATATCTCAACGAAAAGCCTTCCCGCAGCGGAGGGATTAACAAATCCTGCTCCCTCGCCTCCGAAGAGCCCCTTTACCACTATACTTCCGAAAAGGGCAGCCACCGCCGCCATGTAAAGTGAGGTTCCCGGGGGCAGCAGCATGGCAAGTACGATGCCGTTGACAGCAGGGCTCAGGTCACGAAGGCTTCCCCTTCCCGTCACCTTCTTGACTGCTGTCTCACAAAGGATCCACAAAGCCGTGGTGAATACAGTAAGGACAAGTGCTCTTATACCGTAGGAAAATACGGCATAGACGACACAGGGCAGAAGGGCAGCGATGATCTTCAGGTCCATTACCGCTACATTATTGTCGATGTGGATAAAAGGCGCTGTCCTCATACGATCTTTCCTCCCTCAAAAGGCAGGACGATATCGTCGCTCTTCTTGCTGTCTCCTCTCTTCTCCTCTTCCTCATAAGCCTCGAGAAGTGATACGGCACCAAGCTTTATCTTGTCCACAGAGAAGTGGGTCCTGGTGGTATATGTCCTCTTGGAGGCCGCATAGGATGCGATGGTCTTTGTAAGGTCTATTCCCGAAGGACAGATATAGGAGCAGGCACCGCAGGAGATGCACTTTCTGGCACCCTCAAGATCTGCCTCCTCCACGCTTCCTTTCTTCAGGAGGTGGTGTATAAGTCCGGGCTCCATATCCATGGGGCAGGCATCGCTGCAGTCACCGCAGTGGATACATGCCATGGTGGCGATATCTTTTCGCGGCAGGATGGTGATGCCGGAAGTTGTCTTTACAACGGGGGTATTGTCCGGGTCCTCCGCCTCGAGTCCTGTAAGGCAGTTGCCCCAGATGACCAGGTTCTGTGTATCGCTCATGCCGTTTACCGTGTTCATGAGCTCTGAAAGTGGCGTTCCTATGGGAGCTATGACGTTATTCCTGATACCCTTCTCACCTGTAACCGTAAGGACCCTTGCAACCAACGGCATATTGTCGCTTATGGCCTCCCAGCAGGCATAGAGGGTGGAACAGTTAAAAAGTACTGCGGAACATGTCTCCTCCAGTGTCTCTGTCTCGCTTATCTCAACGCCGTAAAGGGCTTTTGCCACAAGACGGTAGTATCCCTGGGGGAATCTGTTCCTGAAGAACTTGAAATTAAATGCATAGCCTGAATATCTTCCGGCTGTCCTTTCCATGGCTGCCTGAAGGGCCAGTATCTCCTCTTTTCGATCTTCCGATATAAGGAAGCTTATCCTTGATACGCCCACGGCTCCTGCCACGGCTACGGCACCCATGACGATATAGTCGGCGGAGTTATCGATCCTTACGAAATCAGAATCTGCATAAGGCTCACTCTGAAGGCAGTTGACCAGCAGCTCGTTCACCTTGAACATCCTGGCCCTGTTTATCTTGGCAATTGTGGGGATACCCTCACCGCCCATTCCGACGATACCGGCATCCTTGATGATGCCCATTACAGAAGAGGCGCTGATATTTACATCATTTCTGGGACTGACGGAAGGATGGAATGTCCTCTTCCTGTCGCTCTTTATGTAAACAGCCTTACAGGTGGTGCCATTGGGAAGGGTTATCTCCTTTATGTCCGTGACATCTCCGGAGATACCGCTGTGCACCGGCACGGCAAAGGTTCCGGGGGCAGGCATACCTACGCACTGTCCTATGAGAACATGCTCTCCTATTCCCACCGTGGGGATTACCTCATCACCGTAGTGCTGCTTCATGGGGATTATGACCCTGGTGGGATAGATCCTCTCCAGCATAATCTCCTTATTAAAAGACGAACGCTTTGAAAAATCCAAAGCGTCGTCTGTTACGATACCGTTATTAAAGGAATGTATCCGCTCTCCGAAAGGCATCAGTCTGCGTAGCCTTCAAGGCGTTTAGCATAGCTGGATCTTCCCAGCTTCCTGATAGCTTTTGCTTCGATCTGACGGATCCTCTCTCTTGTAACTCCAAGGCTCTTACCGACTTCCTCGAGAGTCCTCTGCTTGTCATCGTCGAGACCGAATCTCAGCCTGATGACCTTAGCCTCTCTCTCAGTAAGAAGATCGAGCACCTTGATAAGGTCTTCCTTAAGAAGGTCCCTGGAGACCTCCTCATCAGGTGATACATACTCATCACTGGAGATGAAGTCAACAAGGTGGCTGTCCTCTTCCTCACCGACAGGCTTGTCGATGGATACGGGATCCTGGGAGATCCTCTGGATGTCGCGGATCTTGTCCGCAGGCATGCCCATCTTGTCAGCAAGCTCATCGATGGAAGGCTCTCTGCCCAGCTCCTGGATGAGCTGTCTCTGTACTCTTGTAAGCTTATTGATGGTCTCTACCATATGTACGGGGATCCTGATGGTCCTTGCCTGGTCAGCGATGGCTCTTGTGATAGCCTGTCTGATCCACCATGTGGCATATGTACTGAACTTGAATCCCTTTGAGTAGTCGAACTTGTCTACTGCCTTGATGAGACCGATATTACCCTCCTGGATAAGATCGAGGAGAGAAAGGCCTCTGTTCATGTACTTCTTTGCGATGGATACAACGAGTCTCAGGTTGGATTCAACAAGAAGATCCTTGGCGCTCATATCGCCGTCCTGCATCCTCTGGGCCAGATCCTTCTCATCGTCTGCAGACAGCAGAGGTATCTTACCGATCTCCTTAAGATACATCCTTACGGAGTCATCTACGGCGATCTCTTCAGAAGGAGTTAAGGTAATGTCAGAAAGGGCATCTGCCTCGGCATCAGTACTTTCCACCTTGATACCTAACTTGGCAAGTTCGCTGGTAACTTTTTCCATCTCCTCGGGATTGAGCTCGAGTTCATCTGTAATGTTCTCAAACTCGCTCTCGCTGACGACATTGCTGTTCTTCTGTCCGATGGCTTTCAGCTGGTTGATAGCATTGGTGATGTCTGCCATATAATACCTTCCTTTGTCTTATTCCTTATGAGGCGCTGTCATCTTCAAACTGTACTTTTACTTCTCCGGCATCTCCGCTTACGGAATAGATACCGCCATCACAGTATATGTTCATGCTTACGCCCTTTTCAGCATTTCCGTCTATACCGAGAACGTCGGCGCGAAGTCCGCAGTAGTTCTCGAAGATATCCTCAGCCTTAGCCTCATCGACTTCATCCTCTGTGAGGACGCTGATGTTCTGGCATGACTGGCCGGTGATGTTATATCCGATGGGATTTCCTGAATCGTCAAGAGTGGAGTCAACTTCGATACCCTCAAATACAGTATCGATCTGAGCCATGATATCCTCAGTGGCGCTCACCCTCTTATTATGCATGGGAAGTGCGATGACGATGACCAGGGCAACCACTGCCACTGTGGCTCCGATAAGTCCCAGTACCAGCTTCTTAGGTGCCTTAACGTCGTTGGGAGATATCTCGAACTCGTTCTCCTTCTTTGTCTCGCCCTTGTTTGCCTTTTCGATCTCATCTCTCTTGATGGCCTTTTCCAGATGCTCATCAGAGAAGACTCTTGTTGTGTGGTGATGTTTGTTTTCCTTTGAGGGTTCAAACTTCTCGTTGGGGAATGTCCTTCCCTCGGGATTTTCGAAGATCTCTACCGCCTCGCTTGAGGGGAATATGCAATTACAGAAAACGCACTCGCATTCATCATCCCTGCTGTCGAACATGATGAGCGAACCGCAGTTCCTGCACATACCTTGTATTGTAGCCATTTCTTACCGCCTTTTTGGTAGTTTTTCGGCCTTAAAAGCGCAATTTCGCATTAAAAAGCACATTACACTTTACTCTCCAGGACCCGTTTTGTCAATAATATATATAATATTTGCGCGAAAAAAAGAGTCTCCCTCACTTCGCATTTTTCCTCCTTGCTGATATAATCCAAACCATGGAAGAGAAAGAAAAGTTCATGAGAAAGGCCCTGAAAGAGGCCGAGAAAGGCTTCGAAAAGGACGAGTGTCCCATTGGCTGCATCATCGTAAAGGACGGAAAGGTCCTGGTAAGAGCCCACAATAAAAAGCTGTCAAAGAATAACCCCATCCTTCACGCCGAAGTGGTGGCAATAGATAAGGCCTGCAAAAAGATAGGCGACTGGAGACTTAACGACTGTGATATGTACGTCACTTTAGAGCCCTGCACCATGTGTTCCGGAGCCATCGTGCAGTCCAGGATCAGGAAAGTCTATTTCGGGGCATATGAGCCCAAGTCCGGCGCCGTGGTGTCATGCAATGACATCTTTAACGTGGAGCATGGCCATAACCACAAGGTGGAATTTGAAGGCGGCATCCTTGAAGAGGAATGTGCTGCACTCATGAAGGCATTCTTTAAAAAGCTCCGCAAGAAGTCCTCTAAACTTAAAGAGTGACGAACCTTCCCTCCTTTACGAGATAGATAAGCTTCTCCTTCACTTTTTTACCGGAAGATATGATGGCACCCTCGTAGAAGGCCACCTGGGAAGAGTGTCTTCTTATGACCTCCCTGTCGATGTCCTCCTTAGCCATAAACTCCGGGAAAGTATCTGTCTTATAGTCGATGATGATCTCTCCGTCCTCTTCGGAGAAGATAAGGTCGATCATTCCCTGTACAAGTGAATATTCCCCGGAATCGTCAGGAACCGAGAAGACCACAGGCTTTTCATATTCTGCCAGGCCTTCCCTGTCAGCCTTTATGAGCCTTGCACCAATATCAGATGATGCAAATCCTGTTATTCCGTCCTTATAAGCCAGGGCAAGATCCCTGTCCCTTCCGTTTATGATGCCTTCATCTATAAATCCGTCTATCTGGCTTTCAAACGATCCGGGATCCTGCCTCAGGAGCTCCATATCCATAAACCTGAACAGGCGGTGGACAAAGGTACCGATCTCAGAGGGAGTATCTCCTATCTCACCGTCAGCCTGCTTCATGAAATACTCAAGACCGTTGACTTCCAGGTTGATGGGAAGTGTCTCTTCGACTTTTCCGTACTTTATCTGGGAGACGGATACCTTGAAGGGCAGTCTGGCGGCTTCCTCATAAGCATATGGAGCGAATACAGGCATGCCGTCATCGTCCGTTCCTGTGCTATAGACCTCCACCATCTTTCCTTCCGTCTTCTTCTCTTCCGCTTCAGCATCCCCGAAAAGATCTTCCACAGGGATCTGCTTAAGCGCCCTGGCTTCTGCCTCTGTAAGGCGTACCAGTTCTATGTACTCCAGATCAAACCCGCCGAAGGGTATGGTGATAACAGGAGTCTCTGTTCCCGTTCCGAAAAGTCCGGACATGGTGGCCCAGAGGTCACTTCCCCCGGAAAGCCTCATAAGGGAAGCCAGTAAAGCTGTATCCATACCGCCTCCGGTGGAGATCCAGAACTGCCTGGGAAGAGCTGTTCTCTCCATCTTGGATATACATTCGAAAAGGTCTTTCATCTTGCCTGCACCCGGCTTAAGGGTGGCTCCGCAGACCACTGACAGGCGCTCCTTACCCCTGGTGAGGGCCACATAGAGGAGCCTTAAGGATTCCGCATTATCCGCCAGCTTCTCATCCTCATCATAGAATATCCTCTCCAGGGACTTGTCTATCTTAAGGCTGCTATGGTCAAAGTCGTTAAATACCAGACCTCTCTTGGGCTCGAACCTGACGCATCCCGTTTTGTCGCCGTTTGATGAGAAGGACAGTTCCGTTACCACCAGGCACTTGAAATCAAGGCCTTTACTTGCATGCATGGTCATACAGCGGACCCTGCCCTCCGCCTCAGCTTTGGAGGAGATGGCGGCCTTTGATCCGATGTTGATCTTCAGGTCCTCAAGGCTGGATGCAACTTCTGCTATATCGCTGCCGCACCTTATATACTGTGCGCAGATCCAGTCCTTGAAGATCTCCAGTTTTGTCCGGTCCTTCACCAGGGAGACGATTCCGGTATCCCTGTAGAGCCTGTCCAGGAGCTCAGATATATCGGTCATGATAAATCCTGCCCTTATATCGTCGAACCAGTCCACAAAGGAGCTTACACGGTCCTTAAGATCTCCCTCCTCCGCCTCCTCCGCATAGATACGGAGCTTGTCGGAAAGAGATGCCGACTCAGCCTTGTACTTTCTGTTTTTTGAGAAGAGATGGATCCTGGCAAGTTCATCCAGAGTGAAGTCGCTCACCCTGTATGGCGAAAGCAGAAGCCCCGTGAGGTACTCATCCCTCAGTTCATTGGACAGGGCCATAATGGCATTTACTATTCCGTGTATATCGTTGTCACCGAAGAGCCTGACCTCATCTGAATACTTGGCAGGTATACCGTTACTGTTCAGAAGTCCTGCGATCCTGGAGGCTGTGCCCCGCTTTCTTGTGATGACGCAGATATCTTCAGGCTTCCAGCCCTCATCTATATATCTCTTTACTTCGTGTAAAGCACCGATCTCCTGAAGCTTATAGGCATTTCTTTCTTCTCTCGTCTTACCGCCGGTGGCATCATCTGCCATATTGGCGATAAGGACCCTGGGCACCACTCCGCAGGGGATGCCCGTGGGATGGTTCAGCTTCTGGGACTCATCATATTCGATCTCTGATCCCTTTTCAGTCATGGTCTGCTCAAAGATCATATTTACGAAGTCCAGGATCTCGGGGGTGGACCTTCTGTTGCAGGTTAGGGTCATGAGGGTACCCTCCGGGTCATCGCCGGTGAAATCCTTCATCTTCCGGGTGAAGAGTGACGGATCGGCGTTCCTGAACTTATAGATGCTCTGCTTGACATCTCCCACCCTGATGACATTGCCCCCAGGCCTTTCGAAGAGCTCTATGATGCTGTCCTGAAGGGCACTGTTGTCCTGATACTCGTCGATATAGATCTCCTTGAACTTCTCCCTGTAGAAGGAGCCTGCGTCGGGATCTGAGAGGATGAGCCTTGCGATATGCTCCTGGTCCGGATAGTCCATGACGTGGGCATTTCTCTTAAGGGCTGAAAATTCCGTATCCAGCCTGTAGAGAAGATCCACAAAACTCCTGGCATATCCTGTCCTCTTCCTCTGGTACTCCAGGAGGGTATCCCGGTCAGTCTCAAAGAAGTTTACATAATCTTCAGGCAGCTCCATACCTGTAGCACATCCCGAATAGCCAGTCTTCGCCCTGCCCTCAAAGAGGATCTTCTTGAAAGCATAGAAGAAGGCTGCAATGGGCGTGTACCTTTTCAGGAACTCTGCGTTGGCAGGATAATCCTCCGATATCTTCGGAAGGCCCTGGTGCATATTGGTCTTGGGACAGACCTCCCTGTCCATAAGCTCGCTGAAGTCCTTTATCACCTGGAGCTTCCTGTAGGGATCAGTCTCTTCCGCCGTTTCCCTCTTTACCCTTTCGGAATAGGAAAGGACGCTGTCAAGAAGCTCATACATGGCCTGCTGTCTCTTGTCATTTCCGTTCTTTACGAAATAGAGATCAGGAACAAGGGATCTCAGTTCATCTATGAGATCTCCGTCGATATGATCCAGGAGTTCCAGGATACGGTCGGTGAGATCTTCAAGACCTATGATCTCTTCATCGTCGTCAGCATCCTCCCTTTTCTCCAGCATCTCGTCAAGATAGGAAAGATAGTCAGGAAGGCTCCGGAGCTTCTTATAGACAGATGCCAGGGCTTCAGCCAGGCTGTCGTCAGTCCTGCCGTTTCCGAACATGTCGGTAAGGCTGTAGAACCCGGGATCAGGATCTGTCAGATACTTGTTCATTATGACGGTCCTGGCAGCCTTGGGGATCATTACATCCAGCTCAGCACCCTCCAGTACGGATACGGCACTCTCGGCAGAGACCACATCGTCATTGTCGGCACATACATAGGATCTTTCCTTGATGACCCTGGCGCAGAAGGCGTCGAAGGTCTGGATATAACTGTTTGGCAGAAGATCCAGCTGCTTTTTGAGCCTTGCTATGGTAACGGGATCAGAAGAGCCGTCCGCCATAAGTGCAGTCATCTTATCCCTGACACGTTCATTTATCTTGTTCCTGATATTTGCGGCAGCTTCACGGGTGAAAGTTACTACAAGTATCTCATCGGCTGAGAATGTGCCGTTTATGACACCCCTTATGATCCTTTCAACAAGGACGGTGGTCTTACCGGAACCGGCAGCGGCAGAAACAAGGGTATTTCCTATGGGAGCATCAGCTATGGCTTCCTGTTCTCCTGACAGGATGATCTTATCTTCTTTAGGATCGCTCATCTTCTGCCCTCCCTTCTTCTGTTCATCTCGGCGATCAGATCCTCCGTCTTTGGCTTTTCAATATATCCGGTCTCCGGATCCATGACATCGGAAACATAATTCTTCTTAGGATCGGAACTGTTGTTGCCGCACCCTCCCTTGAAGGGACAGTATTCGCAGCCCGTTCTCTGTGAATCTCCGGCTTCTGAATTTATGAGCGCCGGGGACTCACCTGATGCGATCTTATTACAGTCCTCGTTTATGATATATCTTACGTAGGAGACCACGTCATCAAATTCCTGATCCTTCAGGGAAGCCATCCTGGGTTCCAGCTTTATGCCGTCCTTATCGGGCTTAAGGCCTATCTCGAAGTATCCCGCATCAGTGACGCTGCCTTCACCCTCTCTCTTCATCACCGCATCGGCATAGGCGAAGAGCTGAATCTGGATGCCTGCCAGGGCATCCTTAAAGTCCACCTTCTTATCACCGCTCTTATAGTCGATGACACGATACTTTCCGTCTATATAGTTTTTGTCCACGCGGTCGATATATCCTGAGAACAGGAAATGCTTGCCCAGGGCCTCTATGGTCATGGGAGGATCCAGCTTCTTAAGGTCCATCTCAAAGTCGCTGGGGACATATCCCTTGCTTCCCGCCTCCCTGACGATGGAGGGGTATGTATACTCAAAGATCCTCATGGCCTTCCTGCCTGCCAGGGCAAAGAAGTCCTCTGTCTTTTCGAAGGTGTTCTCGGATCTTCCGCAGTAGCCGTTAAACAGATCCATAGCCAGCTGATGGAGCTTATCAGGATCGCTTTCCAGTTCGTCGGCGAAGCTTATGAGCTTTTCGGGAGTGCCGTGCTCTTTTATGGTCTCCTCAAAACCGAACTGGTACATATCATGCAGGATGGTACCCATGTTGTTGGCGCCTACTTTCCTGCCGTCGTCACGCTGCTTTATCTTCAGTATCTCCTCCAGCATATATTCCATGGGGCACTTATTATACTTCTCCAGGGAGGATACGCTTACACGGAGCTCATCACCTATGATGCCGCTCATGACCTCAGGGTCGATATATGCCTTTTCGTAGTCGTGGCGGCCCTGTCCCGGCTTTCCGTATACCGGGGTCTTAAATATCATATCCACCGGGTGAGCGGAGTACTTTTCGAAGAAAGCAACTGTCCTGCTGAGTTCCTCCCTGTCTGAACTAACAAAGAAGATCCTGTCGGTGGAGGCGCAGAACATCAGGGCGGAAGTTACGAATTCCTGCCTGTTCTGAAGGATGGCCTTATCAGGGATGGTGACTCCCGAGCCCTCCGACAGCTTTTCCAGCTCAAGGCGGGACATGACTCCGTCAGATACTCTTCCGAAGGGGAAGTTGCTCTCCGTGGCACCTATCACGAAAAGCGCCCGGCACGGGGTTATGAAGGCCTGGTCTACTGTGGTTATCTCCACGGAATCCACCTTCAGCGGGATGGTGCCCTGGGACTTGTTCCTCATGTCGATCCTTATAAGGGAACAGAATACGTCATGGGTGACGGGAACGTCGTTATAGATGGCGGTAAGACCTGTAAGAAGGGTCATGACCTCCTTATATCCCCTGACAAGAGCCGAGGCAGTCTCATCTCTTCCGTCCTCTGTCAGTTCCTTTGCAAGAGCCCTGATATGACGGTTCTTCGAATCGACATGTTCAGCCAGGGCCATGGCCTTATCTGATATGGTCTTTCTGTTATAAACGGAAAAAGCTGTATCGTGGGCGGGCATAAGCACCCTCTCCACTACCCTCTCCCAGAGATACTCCGCAGCCGGGACCTGGCGCCCGTCATCCAGGGTGGTCATGATGTACTTCTTACCCGATGTGAAGAATTCCCTGTCGAAGATCCTCTTTTCTCCTGAGATATTCGACTTGACGCAGTAATTCTCGAAAAGGTCCGCATCAGAGGGAAGGACTCCCGAAAGGCCGTTTCTCATGAAACGGAGCACATCCTCCAGAGCGAAGTGCCTTAAGGGCAGCTCTGAAAGAGCCATGACATATCTGAACACCGGAGTGTTGTCCAGGATTATCTTCCTGTCCACAAAGGACTCCAGACCGAAGAGCTTCATGGTGCCGTAGAGCCTGGGGATCATTGCCTCATCTACACAGACTATCCTGATGTCCTTATATCTGTATCCCTCCTGCCTGGTGAGCCTTATTACCTCATTGGCGATATAGGCGATGCGGTCGTCCACTTCACCCAGGGTGATGCTGAAGACATCAGGTGTCTTCTCTATCTGATCTTCAGGCCTCTCTGATCCCATGGCATTGTCAGCTGCACAGGCAAGGGGCTTATAGGGATCCTCACCCTCCAGGACCTCCACTGAGGTTCCGGGGACTGCTTCACAGATCTGCTCTATGAACCTGTTTCCAAAATAATATATGCTCTGTCCTTCAGGAGGTTCATTTCCGTCAGATATGATATTAAATACGATCTCGCTTCCCAGGGCGCTCATGCATCTTACAAGATCTATCTCCCTGGGTGTCAGGAGCCTTGAGGTACCGAAGCCCAGCACAAGGAACCTTCTGTCCAGGAACCTCATAAGAGGCCTGTATCTTCTCTTCAGCTGAAGTTCCGGCTGCTCAGTGAGCTTCAGGAGCACCTTTGAGGCAGCTGTTATGGGATCCTCGAGAAGGGTGAGGCCGAACTCCTCCTCCATCTTCTTCAGGTAGTACATAAGGATCTTAAGATCCGATATCTTGCCCTTGTAGACCTCATCGTCAGAACCTTCTGCTTCTCCGCAGGCCCTGGCTATCTCCTCCTCACCTATACCGAATCTTGTAAAGTCACCCAGAAGGTCGATGAGCTTGTCTATATATTCAAATCTTCCGGCGAACTTCCTGAAGGTGGAAAACTCAGGAAGATGCCCGGCCATTACGCGGTAGATGGCATTTCTCAGAAGGTTCCTGTCAGTTCCGTTTCCCGCATCGGATCCTGTCATCTCAAGTATCCTGGTGCCCAGTCGGATAAAGCTCAGAACATCGCCGTCTGAAACGGCTCCGGATATCAGAACGGTATCCCCGCTCTCGGAAGGTATCTTCACCTCCTCAGGATGGCGCTCCTCTATGACGGATCTCATGACATATCGTTCGATGACGGCCTTTGAGGATTCAGGCGCGACAAATATGGTCCCGGTACCTTCGGGGCTTCTGATCTCCCTGCTGATTATGGATCCTGTCTGACATGAAAAAGAAGACGTTCTGACTATCCTGATCATCTGCCACACTCCTGGAGCTTTTTAATAAGTATAGCAGATTAAGGATACTATTAAACGGACATAAGACGATCCAGATTAGTACCGTTCATATCCCTCATGGTAACGCTGTTCTTTTCAAGGAGTGACTCGATGGCCTCCTGCTCCTTGGGACGCTTGATCTTAAGAGTCGTTGTCTTGATCATATCCGTCTCGGAGAAGACATAATTTCTTACGATCTTATAGGAAGGCATCTTGTGGTTGACTTCGTGGAGCCTGTCATTTAAGTATGCTGAGATATCGGAATCCTCGGGAACTCCTGTTATACCCAGTTCCTTTCCGATCTCCTTTCTGTCGATAAGGAGCTTGGCACAGATATCGATACCTTCCCTGTCATTCTTATTGCCCCAGACAAAGACCTCGGATACACCCCTGATCTCTGCGATGAGCGCCTCGATCTCCTCGGGGAATGCCTTCTTACCGCTGGTGAGGACGATCATGGACTTGACCCTTCCGGTTACATGGATGGAGCCCTTCCTGTCGATATAGCCCATATCACCCGTATGGAACCAGCCGTCCTTATCGAGAGCCTCGGCTGTGGCCTCTTCGTTCTTATAGTAGCCCTGCATGACGCAGTCTGACTTTGTCATGATCTCGCCTACTGCATTCTTCTTATTATCGTCGCTGTCGATCTTTACCTCGATGCCCGGAAGAGGTCTTCCCACGCTTCCGTGTACATTACAGACACTGTTGGTAACAGAGATAACGGGACTCGTCTCGGTAAGACCGTAACCCATGAAGAAGTCGATACCGAAGTTAGTGAATGCATCGATATATCTCTTATCGATACCTGCACCTCCGATGACTACCATCCTCATGTTTCCGCCCAGCTTATCCAGGATATCCTTGAAGACGGCTCTTCTCACATCGAGGCCGCACCTCTTGAGGAACTTGGTCACAGGGATCATGATATCGATGAGCTTCTGCTTTCCCGATTCCTTTATTCCTGTCTCGATCTTGGAATATATATTCTCATAGAGAAGGGGCACGGAGATACATACATCCGGATGCCACTCCTGAAGGTTCTTTACGATATAACGCAGGCCATCTGCAAGGCAGAGACAAACGCCGATGGACAGCATGAACATGTCACATGTGTTCTCAAATGTATGATGAAGGGGCAGTATGGAAAAAGCCCTGTCTCCCGGCTTTACAAAGAGCGTCTGGGTAATGGAATAGACATTTGAGCAGATGTTCTTATGGGAAAGGAGTACGCCCTTACTCATGGATGTGGTTCCCGAGGTAAAGAGGATGATCTTGGAAGCCTCCTCCTCGATGGGAGTATTCATGAACTTATCGTCGCCCTTTTCCCTTAAGGCCTTACCCTCTTTGATGAGATCGTAAAGGTCAACGAACCTCTCATCCTCAGGCATGGATTCGTTCTTTCCCAGTCCCTCCGGGTACATGCAGATGAACTTCTCCACCCTGATGTCGATATCTCCCGCATCAGCCTTGGCTGCGATGGAGAGCATCATGGAGTGGTGCTTGGGATGATAGAAGAGCATGGTGCTGGCAGACCTCTCCAGAAGAGCTATGAGCTCATCTTCAGGGAGCATCCTGTCAAGGGGCACACCTATACTGTTGGATGAAAGGATGGATATATATGTGACGAACCACTCATAGCAGTTCTCACCTACCACCGCCAGCTTACCGCCGGAAAACTTACTGTTTACGATATATGTTCCGAGAGCCTTGATGTCCTCGCCGAACTCGGCATAGGATCTGTGGGTCTCGGACTGCTTGGGGTTCCTTCTGAAGATGAATGCATCCATTTCGGCATGCTTTTCGCATGAGGTAAGGATAAGATCCCTGATATTGGAGTATCTCTCCGCTTCAAATATCGGTGTTCCCGTTACAGGGTGCATGTTCACCTCCGGATACATAAAAAAGTTTCCTGAAAATATTATCATTTTATATTTTTCAAGTCCATACTATAGGCGAAAATACTTTGACATACGAAATATTTTTATGGCAAAACTGCGGAAATGTAAAATTATTAACATAAGAGGTGTAAAAAAATGTTATTGCCATTTTTCTATTTATAGTTATTATTAGGTAGAAAAATAAAACTTTCCGGAGAGCGTCATGAGCGAAAACAGTGAGCCCAAGAAACAGAGACAGAAGGAAGACCCTAATTCATATCCCACCAAGAGAGGGATCAGCGGAAACCTGGCCAAGATGGGATTCCTGCTCCTCACTGATATATGCACCAACTTCAAGTGCATCGGAAGAGAGAACTTCCCCAAGGAAAACCCTTATGTCGTTGCAGCTAACCACCAGTGCTTTGCAGATGGTGTTCTCATAAGTAAATTCCTTCCCAGGGGTCACTTCAAGCATATGTGCGCCCTGGTAGGAGCTGACCTGGCAACTGATTACGGTGCTCTTGGAAGGCTCATCGTAAGAGTCGGAAGAGGTATCGGCGTCGAGCGCCACGGAAATCCCGTAAGAGGACTTATCAAAGCTAAGAAGGCCGTTGAGGTCGGTAATATATGTTTCGTATTCCCTGAAGGAACAAGGACCCATGACGGAAAGCTGGGTGAGATGAAGGACGGTGCCTGCTATATCGCCATCAAGTCCGGCACTCCCCTGGTACCTGTATATCTTTCCGGTGCCTATGCAGCATGGCCCAGACAGAGCAAATGGCCCAAGCCTTTCAAAGGCTTTATGAAGAGAAAGAAGATCAGGGTCTATGTAGGCGAGCCCCTTCACGGTGAGGATTATGACAACGATCCCCACAAGATGACTGATGCGCTCTCAGCATGGATGCATAAGATGGAGGATCTTCACCTGGACCCTGAGGCTGAAGCCTGATCAGGGATTTAAGGAAAACTCCATATATACCGGATTATGATCTGAATAGATAAAATCCAGATCCAGATTCTCATAATATTCCACAGTTACATTGTCGGACACTATAAATCCATCCAGAAGTACGGTAAAGGTGTTTCCGGGATCATATGCATATTCGGTATCCCTGCAGCTGTTGGCTGTCAGGTCGCACTCCCCTTCACATACATTAAAGGCAAGAGAGAAACCTTCGGGAAGATCTTCCACCGGGAAGCTCTGGGCCCAGGCCGGGAAACCGGAAGTGTCCTCATCTCTCAGGTCGTGGTTAAAATCCCCTCCGACTATTACGTAGTTTCCTGCCTCATAGTCAGCCTCCATATCCGAAAACAGCATGGAGGTCTGCCCTTCCCTGACAGATGCGTCAGAGCCGTAGGCAGATAAGTGGAGATTATAAAGGCAGAGAAGATTACCGTTATCCGTGGGTATCCTTGTTATGGAATAACACCTGTCCAGATCCACGATCCTGGTGACAGACTCCGATACGGGAAGACTCCTTCTGGTGGAGCTTTCAGGCTCAGCGGAGGAATATGTGACTATTCCCGACTGATTGCTTCCGTGGGGCTGGTATACAGGCCAGAAAAGGAAAGGTGAATCGAAGTTCTGGGCGAAGATATAGCTTCCGTCACCGGTGATATCCATGATCCTCTCAAACTGGTTTACATGATAGGATCTTGTACCGTCTGTATCCACCTCCTGGAGGAGATAGAGATCGGGATCCCTTTCCTTAAGGAAGTTCCCAATATCATCGGCATCCTTTATGACGCTCTCCTCGCTCTCAGCCCAGGAGGACTTTCCTCCGTCCATAAAGAAGCTGAAGTCAGGAGTATAGGCGCAGAAGCCGATATTATATGTAATTATGGAATATGTGGTCCCGGAGGATAACTCTTCAGGAGCAGATCCTTCGGTGATGATATCCAGGGACTTTCTATCCTCTACCCTGTAGTAGGAAGTGAACACATAGATCAGATAGCCGGCTATGACCAGCAATATGGAGCAAAGAACTCCGAGAAAGATCTTCAGTCCTCTGTGCTTCTTATTTTCCTTCATGCTTATAGCCATCCTCAGGGAAGAATGCCAGGTTGAGAGCTTTGGGGAATACCTCGAACCTTATCCTGTTTCCAAAGAAATCCTCACCGTCAAAGTTTCCCACCAGCTGGAGCGAAGGGCTCGTGGATGTTATGACACCACTGGTGGCGCGGAATGTCTTTATACCTGACTTTCCCTCATGCTTTCCGAAACGGTACAGAAGGAGAAGTCCCAGTGCCTTGATGAGGGGCACGTTGTCCACGGCACAGATATTGGCGATACCGTCTGCGATATCGGCATCAGGTGCGGGGCAGAAACCGTCTCCGTAGTACTTTCCGTTACATATGCTTATAAGGGTATGCTTGTCGGTCTCGCTCTCATAGATGGAACCATCCTCCAGCTCCAGCTTATATCTGAATTCATGGCATCTCTTGCCGAATACGCCGGAGATGGCCGACCTTATATATGCTGTCTGCCTGTTGAACTTTGTATCCTTGGCATCTACGATGGCCTTGGCATTTGCCTGGACCACGGTATCCAGGCCGATGGACGTGACGTTGTCCATATAGCCTGACCAGTTCTGCAGGTGTGTTCCCATTATGTCATAGCTGTCGATCTTAATGAGATCGATGGGCTTTACCGTCAGGTTATCGAGATTTTTGAGAAGGGTCTCATAGTCCCACTTCTTCATGGTGGGAAGTACTGTCCTTATGAAGTCATTTCCCGTTCCGAAGGGGATACATGCCATGGGAGTCTTTCTGAATGCCAGGGCATTTGCGATCTCGTGAACAGTACCGTCACCTCCACAGGCAACGATGGTAACATTTCCCTTGAACTGTTCACTGACTTCGATGGCTATATCCGATGCATGGCCCGGATATTCCGTAAATTTCAGTTCTATCCTTGAACGCAGATCCGGATCGGAGCGTGACACCATATTGATGGCATCGTCCAACGCCCCGAGTGCTTTGGGATTAGATTTGCTGTTTATTACAAGGATATATCTCATACTTCAGTTTCGACGGATCGTGAATATACCAGGTCCACAACGTCTCCAACGGTCTTTACTGTTTCAAGCAGTTCGTCCGGCAAGCGGATATCGTAAGCTTCCTCAAGATCAATTACCAGCTCGTACATCTGAAGAGAATCGAAATTAAGCTCTTCCATTATCTGTACATCCCTGTTTATCTCTGTGGGTGAGATGTCCAGTTCCTGTACGAGGAGTTTAAGAACGTCCTCGAAGATCATATCCTTTCTCTCCTCGGCGTCCTTGACGGTCATAATACGTTCTCGGGGGCTTTCTTTGTCATCCATTGTCGTTTCTCCTTCTTGTTTCATCCGCAACTTCTCTTGCGGTCTTTCTTATGGACTGCGCGTTATCATATTTCTTTACCTGAGCCTCGAGGTAATGATCGATATCATTAACGAGTCTCATGAGCGTCTCTTTCTCTTCGTCGGAATAAGGCTCCAGGATGTGTCTGGCCAGAACATTATGGAACTTGCCGTGCATCCTTGAGGCTATCTTCCCCTCTCTCGTAAGGGAGATCCTGACGATCCTCCTGTCATTCTCGTCGCGCTTCCTTTCGACATATCCCTTTTTCACAAGCCTGTCGATGGATACGGTAAGGGTTCCGGTGGTGATACCGAGACTTGATGCCGTCTCCGTCATAGTCCTTGCATCATAAGGTCCTATCGCGTCGAGTGTGTGCATCTCTGCGATGGACAGGTTGGAGAAATATCCCTTCTGGATAGATTTCTCCTCGGTGAGGATAACGTTTTCAAGTATCCTGACCAGGCAGTCAGCCATTTCCTGTTCTTCGATCTTCATCTAAAGACGCTCCTGTTTCTAATATGCAACTTATTAATTATACACTAATCAGACCAAACCCTCAATTTCTTCGATATCGGGGTACTCCCCTCCGAAAAGGCCGGTCCTGGTGACAACACAGTCAGCGGCAGCATCCTGTGACAGTCCCTCATACCTGACAAGGGCGGAAAGGAGCACATCAGGCCTTAAGTTCTTAACAGATCCTGCATATACCATGACCTCTATAAGATCAGGTGATATGGCTTCCACCGGCTTTATCATAAGGGGCCTTATATCAGCCGTCTTGATCTTTCCCTTTGACTTTTTCTCTATCTCCACTGTCTCCATCTTGAACAGGTTGATGAGCTTTTGTGAGATTTCCGGAGCCTCCAGGGTATAGCATGCTGTAGTCACCACGCTCATAAGGCTCCTCTTGGGTTCATCTATTGTTACGCAGCTCTCTATCCGCAGGCCGTCAGGAAGTTCTTCATTTACTTTATCCCTGAATTCCTCGGGATCCTGGGGGACTGCCATGGATATATCCACATAGTCAGCTCTTGTATCTATCCCCACTCCAAGGGGAAGGGCAAATACCAGCATGGGCCTGGGATTGAATCCCTGGGAATAGAGCATGGAAAGACCTGCTCTTCGAACAGCCCTCTCAAAGACGGTCTTGAGGTCCAGATGGCCTATAAAGGATGTGGCTCCGGTCCTTGAGAACCTGCACCTGCACACATAGGCGGTCTGGTGCTGCTTGGTGGTCATGAGCTTTCTTCTCTCATCTTCTCTCATAGCACACCCCCGTCTTAAAGCAGGCTGCCCCGCAGTTGCTGCACTTCTCCCTGCAGTTGGGAGTTACGGTCTCGTTATAGGCCCTCTCCCTCTCCTTTTTGAAGAATTCCTTTGTTATGCCTACGCTTACGTGGTCCCAGGGCAGGACTTCGTCCACACCTATCTCACGGGCATACATCTCCCTGTTAAGGCCTTCCCCTTCAAGGATAGCTGTCCACTCGTCGTATTTAAAGCTGTCATCCCAGGCATCGAAGATAAATCCCTTTTCGTAGCCCTTCTGAATGACGGGAACAAGCCTTCTGTCGCCCCTTGCCAGGACTCCTTCCCAGCAGGATGTCTCCACGTCGTGCCAGATATATCTGATGTTTTTCGAGCGCCTCAGAAGATCCCTGAGGAAAGCCTGCTTTTCAAGGAACTCCTCCATGGAGCACTGCCTCTCCCACTGGAAGGCAGTGAAGGGCTTTGGTATGAACATTGATGTGGATACTGTTATCTCAGGGCGTCTGGGCTTATATCCCTCTTCCCTGGCCGTCTCATAGTAAACGTCCTCTATCTTCTTAGCAAGGTCAGCGATACCTCTTATATCATCGAAGGTCTCCGTGGGAAGCCCCAGCATGAAGTAGAGCTTAACGGTGCTCCAGCCGCCTTTGAAGGCCAGCTTCAGGGCGCTCAGGATATCGTCTTCGCAGATACCCTTGTTTATGACATCGCGAAGCCTCTGGCTGCCTGCTTCAGGAGCGAAGGTCAGTCCCGTCTTTCTGGTCTGGGACACCTTCTCCATAAGATCCAGGGCAAAGTTATCTATACGGAGTGACGGAAGGGACAGGCTGGTATGGTGGCCGTCATAAGCTTCCATAAGGCCGTCGGTCAATTCCTTCAGTCCCGTGTAGTCACTGGTAGAAAGGGACAGCATTCCGATCTCATCATAACCGGTGGTCCTTTCCAGTTCCCTTCCCTGCATGCACAGTACATTGGGACTCTTCTCCCTGACGGGCCTTGTTATATATCCCGCCTGGCAGAACCTGCATCCTCGTATGCATCCCCTGAAGATCTCAAGATATCCCCTGTCATGGATGATATTGTTGTTGGGTACCACAGGACTCGTTGGGAAGGACATGTTGTCCAGGTCCGTGACGATCCTTTTTGTTATGACGTCCCTGGCACATTCTTCCTTCTTTTCGAGCCTTATAAACCTGCCGTTTTCATAGACGGGTTCATAGAAGGAAGGCACGTACACACCCTCGATCTGAGCCACCCTGCGGAGAAGCTCTTTTCTGTCTTTCTTTCCGCCGTCCTTATATTCCTTTACCGCTCTTGTGAACTCCAGGTTCAGCTCTTCTCCCTCACCCATGAATACCGCGTCGAAAAAGTCCGCCATGGGTTCGATATTATAAGCCACGGGACCGCCGCACACCACGATGGGATCATCCTCACCCCTGTCCTTCGACAGCTGGGGGATGCCTCCCAGGTCCATCATCTGGAGGATATTTGTGAAGCACATCTCATATCCGATGGAAAAGGCCACCACGTCGAACTCGTTAAGGGGCGACTTTGTCTCCAGTGAATATAATGGGATATTGTTCTCCCTCATCTTCCTGTCCATGTCGGGCCAGGGCGAAAAACATCTCTCGCAGGAAGTGTAATCCTCGGAATTCAGGACCTTGTAAAGGATCTGAAGCGCGAGGTTGCTCATACCGATCTCATAGACATCGGGAAAACAGAAAGCAGTCCTTACGGCAGAGCAGGAACCTTTAGATCTGAGCTCTGCCAGGACCGCCTCTTTGATTATCTGATTCTTCTCACCCCCGACATAACGTCCGGGGCTCTCCACCGACATCAGTACTGATCTCGGTATATTTATTTCCTTATGCATAAGGAGATTATATCAGAGAAATGATCAATATTCGTCCTGTGAACAAAGATACATGAACGAGAAGATGATCATGCATGCGACACCGATTATATAAAGAACGAAACCGGGACCGTAGGAATAGGTCACGGAAGGTGTTGCGACATCTGCTCCGGATGTATAAGTCTCAGCAAGCGCACTTACAAGTGAGTTCGTCATATCAAGTGAACTCATGCCCATAACGATGTTGGCAACCATATAGATGCCGAAAAGGCCGCTAAGGGCAGCAAAGAGAAGTGACTTAGCCTTATTTCCGAAGAGCGTGAAAAGAAGAGTTGCCATACCAAGGCCCAGACAGACAATGCCCCTGAAGCTGTTGATCATGATGGGCTTTAACTCCTCAGCACCCATTCCATATCCCATGTCCATTGAGATAGTTGCGTAAGGCAGGATAAGTCCCACCACCATAACGATACATGCAATGCATGTGAAAATACCGGTCAGTCTCTGACCACTCATAATAATCTACCCCCTTTTGTAAAAAAGAATTATTCCCTAAAGATTCCAGGTAGGATTATATCAAAAAAGAAATATTACTGTCCAGATATTTTGATGATAAGAGTCTCTCCGCTCTGAAGGGTAAACCTGCCGTTTCCTCTTACGGTCCTCTCGGAAAGAAGATCCCCTGATGCTGAATATCTCAAGGCCGTGGCCTCGGTCACAGAAAGATCCAGGCCCTCTGTTATGAACTGCTGCACAGAACCCGAGCAGTTGGAGACGATGATATAGCTTCCGTCGCCGTTATCAGCCACCAGTGTGCTGCAGGCACTCATAAATCCTGAAGCCGATCCTCCCGCCGACATATCCAGGGGATCCAGGACCTCAAAGTAGATGCCTTCGGAATACTCCAGCATGGAAAGAGTGGGCATGACCTGAAGGACCGGGATCTTGTCTGACATGGAGAAAAGAAGATCCGATTCAGTATCCACGGGCCTGTCGGATAAGGGCAGGTCTACCATCATCATCCTTATGAAAGATGAAGCATTCCTGTTGGTAAGTATGGACGTGAGCTCACCTGCCGTAAGTGCCCTGTCCTCAGGAAGCTCGATGGACAGTGATGAGATGAACTCACCGGCATCGGCGGAATGAGATGCCATCCTGGGGGCATCGTAGTTTGAATCAGAGAAGAATGTCTCGATCTGCTCCAGCATTGTTCCCCTGTAGCCGGAAGCGATCCTGAAGTCCAGATCGGATGTATGGAAATCCGCAGAGGAAAGGACTGTTCCTCCCTCATAATCCATGCCGTCCAGAAGGACCATGCTGTCCTTGACTTCCAGGTAATACTGGGATCTGTTGAATGCATCGATGATATAGGAGACATATGCTCCTCTCTGGGCATCGCTGGTGAAGATACCGTCATCGTCCCTTATCTCTATATAGATGGTGTCGAACTGTCTTCCCCAGGGAAGGGCCGTTCCGTTATCGATCCTCTTCTTTCCGTATTCGGAACTTACGGAACCGCAGAGATAATCCATGAGAGCGTCCACATCCTCCCTGCCGCTGCAGGAACCGATTACCAGCCAGGGGCAGGCTCCGCTGTCCCTTGAGAGCCTCAGGGCAGTCTCCAGGGATCCTTCATCATTGGAATAGAACCTCTCATCGGAAAAGCCTGAAGATCCGATGCCGAGATAATCATATCTGATGGCTGCCGGGGAGCTTTCCGCCAGGGAAGTCTTAAAGACATCCGGTACATAGTCCGTATCATATCGGTCCTCTCCCACATAGATATCATCTATGGACAGCTCTCCCTCTCCTTCAAAGGATATATTGAACCTTATGACATCCTCTTCGGATATCATGTTTTCCGTAACTGCAAAGACAAAGGAATATGTCTCGAACTTATCCGTGATGCCGTCAACGGTGAAGCCCACGTTTCCAAAGGTTGTGCCGTTGAGCCATACCACTGCATCCTTCACTGAGGAATCACTGCTCTTAAGAGTCAGGGAGATCCTGTAGAAGGTGTCGTCTGAGAAATTGTCCGAACATTTCATATCAAGGGTCTGGGTCAGGGTGTGATCCCCTTCTCCTTCACCTGTAAGGACTGCACAGGAACTGTCTTCCATCTCCGTGGAAAGACCTGTTCCCTCGCCGTAGCAGACCCATCCGTCCACTCCGTCCTCAAGAGATGAGATCATACATATATCCCCGGTCATGACTGCGTCGGCCGGGACTTCATCACTTACCCTGAGGGCACTTAAGACCGTGGCAAAATAAAGATTGTTGGCATTTTCCGTTATGAACCTTCCGTCTGTTCCCCGGAAGACCTTCTCCACTGCTCCGCTGGCCGTGGTAAGATCCATGATCTCCCCTGTTGAGGAAGATATAAGGCAGGCCTTAAGGTCTGTGGTTACGACAACGATCATTCCGTCGTCAGATACTGTCATGGACACAGGCTCGGAGGAGGAAGCATCCAGGGTCTGGATCTCCCCGCTCACCGCTCCTATAACGGTGATCTTTCCGCTGTTGTCCAGGATATAGGAACTGTCGGGGGTCACTTCCACCGATACGGGAAGGGATCCTGTGGCAAGGGAAGCGGCTGTTGTGAAAACAAGGCCGTTATAGGAGGTATAGATATTTCCCAAATCGTCGGCAAGGGTCATGAAGGTACCGTTACTTCCCATCATAAGGATATTTCCCTCAAAGGGAGTATCCACCTTCACTGCCTTTCCGGAGGATACGATATAGAGGCTGCTGTCCTCTGTCATAAAAACAGGTGTCGTGCCCACTGCAACTATACCGGTGGCATAGACCTCTTCCTCAGGGCAGTCTGAAAGCATGGAGAAAGTCCTTCCGTCAGCGGAAAAGAAAACTCTTCCCTCTGTGGATAATGCAAATATACCTGTTTCAGATCCGAAGATGTCAGTGAAGATATCATCTGTATCCTCATATTCCTTGATAAGCTGTTCGGAGGTGATATCCGCGATGATCCTGCCGCTCTCCGTCAAAACATCCACAGTCGATGAAACGCAGGCTGTCTTGACAACAGGGTCGTTGATCCAGAAACCATCAGTATCTTCTATCTTGGTGACCATGCCGAATCCCGCCTCATCAAACCCTTCAGTCTGACTGCTGAACCTGACGCTCATCACTCCGTCACTGTCCAGGGACATGATCTTCACGCCGTTTCCGACCTCATCAAAAAGACCTCCGGCCGTGGTCTCGGGATCAAAGAAGATATGATCTCCCACAGCGTCCGCCACGGTGAGGATCTGATATCCGTTCTCGCTGTCAAAGGAAGCATTCCTTATCCTGTTGGATGTGGGCATCTTATCAAGATTTATGCCGATACCGTTAGAAGCCGTTCCTGCCGGCTGATCATATATACGTACCCTTGGGAGTTCAGACCTGATCCCGAAGATACCAAGGACAGCAAGTATGACAAGAGCGATCATAAAGATCAACGCTACGATGACTACTATATTGAAGACCCTTCTTCTATGGACCCTTCCAAACCTGAACCTGTCGAGCCTGTTCATACTTCAGTCTCCGCAGCGATCTGTTCTGCCTCTTTTTCGGCCAGGGCCTTTTCCTGTTCCTCCTTACGGATCTTTGCCAGGACCACGATACCTATGACAGCAGGGACAGCCAGTGCAAATTCCGCTATGGCCACCACGTTCATGACGCTGTTCACTGTATCTGCATAAGGGGAAAAGGTGGGGTTTTCGAAAAGTTCCGGAAGTCCTCCTCCGATGAGATTAAATATTGCATGTACGAGTATGGATGCCTTGAGGGATGAAGTCAGATAGTAGATACATCCCAGCATGATACCGCAGACTAATGCATAGACTATCTGGATGGATACGCCGTGGAGCAGACCGAAGATGATAGCTGAAATGGATATGGCAGCTGCGGGATGGAACTTGCGGAGAAGCTCACCCAGGATGATCCCCCTGAAGGTCAGTTCCTCCAGGATGGGGATAAAGATACAGGAAGCCACAAATCCTATTACCGCATCCCACCAGGGGACCACGGCAGATTCCACATCACTGTATCTGTCTACGGACTGCGTGTAGTTATCCAGGGCATCCTGGACTGGTGCCAGGCTCTCGGCGATGACCGCCACCACCATCAGGAAGACGGTTACAAGCCCCACCATTCCGATGGCAACAGCCACCAGGAGCAATGCCTTGCCCACCGGAAGCTTACCGTTCATAACGAGCCTGTCCCTCTTGATGGTGACCAGCTTATAGTAGACATACATAACGCCTATGGTGATAAGGGCATAGATAAGGGTTATGGATCCCTCATAGACATCGGGGTCTGTACCCAGGAGCCAGAAGACCACCACGGAGAGATATGTTCCCAGCTCAAAAGCCAGCACAGCAAGAAACGCCAGGAACAGAGCCCCGGCGAACCCGCCAAACCTCATAAAAAAGCTCTTGGACTTTACCGTATTATCTGACACCTACTCTGTCCTGCTTTCCCGGAGCAGAGGAATTATAGTATCTTCTCATAAAGCAGGAGAAGGCTACCTCCAGCTCATCCGTATCCTTGATCGAATAGAAAAGCTGATCGCCCTTGGGCGTGAACTCGGTCCTCATGATGACGAGCTCAGGCTTCTCGTGGTTTCCGTCATCAGGGTCATAGTTATACATGACCACATATTCCTTCTTGGAATAGACGAAGGTGTCGACTATGGAAAGGTAATAATCCTTTCCGTTAGACACATCCTTAATGACCACCAGCTCATCGCCGGCTCCCGATTTCTTTTTCGAGATGCCAAGGCCGGAGGTCTTCTTTTCTTTGAATGGAAATGAGAGAGGTCTTCTCTGATTACTCTTCATCTTCTTCCAGGCTCTCTTCGCAGAGCTGATCGTAGTAATCGTAGATCTCGTCCTCTACGGACTCGTCAAGGGACTGCAGGAGGATCTCATCTCCCTCGCCCTCGATCTCCTCAAGGATAACCATCTCGGCATCCTCTTCATTCTCCTCGAGGGTGATCAGGACTGCATAACTCTTGTCGTTATAATCAAATCCGTCCACCATGGCGAACTGTAACTCTTCGCCTGTCTCCTCGTCTCTCAGTGTTACGATATTATCTTCTTCAGCCATGATATCATTCTCCTTATTTAAATAATGCTCCCGATAATTGTATCATAATTATCGGTGTTGCTCGAGATATTCACTCACGATGATCTCGGCTGCCACCTGATCGATGATCTTCTTCTGCTTCTTCGCCTTGATATTGACGTCATGGAGCATCCTGGAGGCGATGACCGTGGTAAATCTCTCATCCTTGAGGACAGGCTCAAGCCCCGTGAGCTCCCTGAGCTTCTCTCCGAAGGCGATAGCCTTCATCTCCGACTCCGATACTGTGCCGTCTGTCTTTGATGGCTTTCCCAGGACTATGACGGAGACATTCTTCTCCGAGGCGATCTGTGCTATGCGCTCCAGAGCCTTTGTGTCGTCCACACCATTCCAGTTCACCGTCTCAAACCCTGACGCCGTTATCCAAAGTTCATCGGAAAGAGCCACACCGATGTGCCTCATCCCGAAATCAATTCCCATTACTCTGCCTTTTGACATAGAAATACCTTTCCTAAACAAAAATAAACGGCAACAGGCCAGCCTGCTGCCGATCCTTTAAGATCATCCAAAACCCCTTAAAGCCTGGAGCAGTAATCCGATATGATGACCTCCAGGAGCTCATCGCGGTCGATCCTCTTGATAACTCCCCTTGCACCCTTGTAGTTGGTGATGTAAGTGGGATCTCCAGAGATAAAATAACCGACGAGCTGGTTGATGGGATTATATCCCTTCTCCTTAAGAGCACCGAGGACATAAGTCATCAGCTCTCTGACATTTGCGGTCTTGTCAGTCGAGAAGTTAAATCTGGTCGTCTCTGAGTTCATATCCTCTCCCCCTATTCCATTATCTTAATGGAATCATTCTATCACACATCTTAAATAATCAAAACTAATTTAGATTGAACTTAATATTAATTTTGTATTAAATCGCAGATGATGTTCCTGGAGGAAGATCCGGTCACCCTTACGCTGACCACGGATCCCTGAACTTTTTCAAAGGTCTCCTGATCCATCCTGATATAGGATCTGACATATTCGGGATTATATCCTTCAGCCATTCCCTCCTTATATGTCTCTATGAGGACCGTCGTCTCCCTGCCTGTAAATCCTGAAGCAAAGGCCTCCTCTGCCTTATCGGACCAGGCTGACAGGACAGAGGTACGTTCTTTTCCCACACCTCCCGGGAGCTGCTCCATCTTTGCTGCCACCGTTCCTTCACGGCGGGAATAGGGAAAGACATGGATCTTTGTAAATCCTGCCCTGTCGCAGAACTTCAGTGTCTCGGAAAATTCCTCAGTAGTCTCCCCGGGAAAACCGCAGATGATATCCGTGGTAAGGGACATGGAGGGGAAAGCAGAACGGAGAAGGGAAACCTTTTCTATAAACTGGCCGGGATCATAGTCCCTGTTCATCCTTTTAAGCACCGTGGCACTTCCGCTCTGAAGGGAGAGATGGAAGTGGGGACAGAGCTTGGGGATACGGGAAAGATCCGATATGAACTCCGGGGTCAGGGACATAGGCTCCATGGAACCTATCCTGATCCTCTCGATACCATCGATCTCGCCGATACGGCGGAGCACACGGGAAAGGGCTTCTATCCCTTCTCCCCTGTCCTTTCCATAGGAACAGATATGGATACCGGAGACTACTACCTCACGAAAACCCTGTGAGGCCAGATACTCTGCCTCCGAGATGATATTCTCCTCATCGCGGGAGGCAACCCTGCCCCTTGCGAAGGGGATTATGCAGTATGTGCAGAACTTATTGCAGCCGTCCTCTATCTTCATGAAGGCGCGGGTGCCCTCGGGAGATAAGACGGTGCCGAATTCGTGGTAATCGTCTTTTTTCGAGACTTCGGGACGGGTGGTCTTCCCGGTGTGGGAAAGTTCCTTCTCCTCCCTGGTCTTCAGGAACTCTTCAGTCTTTTCAACGATAAGGGTCTTGTCCTTTGTGCCCAGGATAACGTCCGCATCCACGGTGCCATCTGCCATCTCTGACATACATCCCATGGCTACAACAACGGCACGCGGGTTAAGGCGTGCCATCTTTCTCAGCTGTTGTCTTGACTTGCGGTCTGCCTCCCCTGTAACGGTACATGTATTGACAACACATATATCCGCATCTTCGGGGGAAGAGGTTATCTCATACCCGCTCCTGATGAAAAGCTCTCTTGCCGCGTCAGTCTCATACTGGTTGACGCGGCAGCCGAGAGTCTGAAGATATACTTTCATTATGCCCTGACCTTGATATGGACCTCACGGAGCTGCTGCTCGGTTACCTCACCGGGAGCACCGCAGAGAAGATCCTGGGCATTACCGTTCATGGGGAATGCGATGACCTCACGGATGCTCTCCTCATTTCTAAGGAGCATGATCATACGGTCTACGCCGGGAGCCATACCTGCGTGAGGGGGTGCACCGAACTGGAATGCCGTATAGAGAGCTCCGAACTTGTTCTTAAGATCCTCCTCGGAATAGCCTGCGATCTCGAAGGCCTTCTTCATGATCATAAGGTCGTGGTTACGTACTGCTCCGGAAGAGAGCTCTACGCCGTTACATACGATATCGTACTGGTAGGCAAGGATCTCCTCGGGCTTCTTTGTCTCGAGAGCCTCAAGGCCGCCCTGGGGCATGGAGAAGGGATTGTGTGTGAAGATATATCCCTTGATGTCCTTGTCGTACTCGTACATGGGGAAATCATTTACATAGCAGAAGCGGAAAGCGTTCTTCTCGAGAAGGTCGAGCCTTGCGCCCAGTTCGTTCCTGATCTGGCCTGCGAAGGAATTTGCGCGTGCCTCAGTATCAGCGATAAAGAAGATGGTATCTCCCGCCTGAAGGCCTGCAAGATCCCTGATCTCTGTCTTCATGTCATCGGGGATGAACTTGTCGATGGGTCCCTTATAGGACATATCCTCCAGGACCTCAAGATATCCGAGGCCGCCCATTCCGATCTCCTGGGCGAACTTGAGCATCTTCTCATGCTGGCCCTTACTGAGCTTAGCATGTACATTGATGGCTCTTACGGTCTTTCCGATGAAAGGCTTGAAGGTACATCTGGAGAAGAACTCCGTTACGTCGATGATGCGGAGAGGGTTTCTCAGGTCGGGCTTGTCTGTACCGAACTGGAGCATTGCATCAGCATAGCTGATAACGGGATAAGGTGCAGCTGTAACGGAAGCGCCCTCGGGAGCGAACTTCTCGAATGCAGCTGTAAGGATTTCCTCACCTGCACGGAAGACATCCTCCTGTGTTGCAAAGCTCATCTCGAAGTCCAGCTGGTAGAACTCTCCGGGAGATCTGTCTGCCCTGGCATCCTCATCACGGAAACAGGGAGCGATCTGGAAATACTTATCGAATCCGGACACCATCAGGAGCTGCTTGAACTGCTGGGGTGCCTGGGGAAGAGCATAGAACTTGCCCTTGTACTTTCTGGAAGGAACGATATAGTCTCTTGCGCCCTCAGGAGAAGATGAAGTAAGGATAGGTGTCTGGATCTCCAGGAAACCCATCTCTGTCATCTTTTCCCTGAGGAATGAGATGACCTTGGACCTGAAGACGATATTGTCCTTGACCTTCTTGTTACGAAGGTCAAGATATCTGTACTTGAGCCTTACATCCTCACGGATCTCCTTTGATGTCATTATCTCAAAGGGAAGCTGTGATCTTACCTTGCCGAGAACGTCCACTGCCTTGCAGTCGAGCTCGATGGTTCCTGAAGCGATCTTAGGGTTGTATGTCTCCTCGTCGCGGTGCTCGATGATGCCCTCGACAGAGATACAGTCCTCCTTTACCAGGCCGTCAAGGAGAGTCGTGTCCCTCATTACCACCTGAAGTACTCCGTACATGTCACGAAGATCGATGAAGGATACTCCGCCGTGGTCCCTGATATTCTCGATCCAGCCTGCAGCTCTTACCTTTGATCCTACATCGCTCTCAGTTATCTCTGAGATCACCTTGTCTCTGTAGATGTTTGCTTCCATTTCTCTTTCCTCCGTAAAATAAAAAAATCCCGAACGAATCACTCGTTCAGGACGAACACAAGTCCGCGGTACCACCTGATTTACCGGCCTTTTACCGGTCTGCTCTGATCCCTTATCGCAGGATATACGGCTCACCTACTAAGAAGACTTTTCGGATCACTGCTGGTGAAGTGTTCTTCCCTTTGGATCATTCTGCTCCGCCTCTCACCTTACGGGAACTCTCTGTAACGCGATATCTAAAGGTACTTTTCTCCGTCATAGCGTCGAGAAGGATATTATAACATTAGTTCAGGGTTGTCAAACATGCTTTTTTATTTATAATCTAATCACACGCATTTATATGGAGAGAAAACAAAATGAGACTCGGATTTGTTACGCCCTGGTACGGTGATAAGATCCCCGGCGGAGCTGAGATGGAGCTCCGCGGAATAGCAAAGCACTTAAAGGCTTCCGGCATCGATGTCGAGATCCTCTGCACATGTATAGATAAGTTCACCTCCGACTGGAACAAGGACTTCCACAAGCCAGGTCTTACCGAGGAAGGCGGCCTTCCCGTCAGGCGCTTCAAGGTAAGAAAGAGGGACACCAAAGGCTTTGATGCCATCAACTTAAAGCTCATGAACGGCGAGATGCCCACAAAGGAAGAGGAAAAGTACTTCATTCAGGAGATGGTCAACAGCACCGATCTCGAGAAGTACATAAGCGAAAACAAAGACGCCTACGACCTCTTTGTATTCATCCCCTATATGTTCGGAACAACATACTACGGCATAAAGGCAGCCGGCGAAAAGGCAGTCCTTATCCCCTGCCTCCACGACGAGTCCTACGCCTACATGGATATCTACAAGGAAGTATTCAGCAGCCTTGCCGGCATGATCTACCACGCCCAGAACGAGTACGAACTGGCCAACAGGATCTACGATCTGGAAAAGGTAGACCAGGCCGTCCTCGGAGAAGGTGTAGATACGGAATTCACCTACGATGCCGAAAGGTTCAGGAAGGAACAGAAGATAGAAGATCCTTTCATACTCTACGCAGGAAGAAAGGATGCCGGAAAGAACATCTACCTTCTCATCGACTACTTCAGGGAATACAGAAAAAGACATGAAGACAGCAATCTCAAACTGGTCCTTATAGGCGGCGGTGAGGTTAAGATCCCCAACGACATCAAGGACGAAGTCATAGATCTCGGTTTCGTGGACCCCCAGGTCAAGTACGATGCCTGTGCCGCCGCCCTTACCTTATGCCAGCCCTCCATTCACGAGAGCTTCTCCCTGGTACTTATGGAGTCCTGGCTCTGCGAGCGACCTGCCCTGGTCCACGCCGACTGCGACGTCACCAGAGGCTTTGCCCAGCAGTCCAATTCAGCCCTTTATTTCAAGGACTATTTCGAATTTGAAGGATGTATCGATTTCTACATAAAAAACGAGGAAACAGCCGCAAAAATGGGCAAAACAGGCAGACAGTTCGTCCTTGATAACTTCACATGGAATGTTATAGTCAGGAAATATACAGAATATTTTGAAAGAGTAATCAAGGAGAGTAAGAACAATGACTAAGATCAAGATAAGACTCATGACCATCAACGACGTAAAGGATTTCGTAACCGCAGCCAACTACTGCCCTGCAGACATCGACCTGATCTCAGGAAGATACACGGTAGATGCCAAGAGCCTCATGGGCATCTTCAGCATCGTCCCTGCAGAAGCCCTTGACTGCCAGATCTACACAGACAACTGTGACGAATTCTTAGACAGCATCAAGCAGTTCATCATCGAATAACAAAGAGCCGCATCTGCGGCTCTTTTCAATTATCAATTTTAATTACTGTCCCCCATTATCTCCTCAGTCACTTCATCACAAGTCGGAAGACCAAGCTCTTCGCATATATCAAGGTAGATTTGATATTGTTCTGTGTTTCCATTATTAAAATAGTAGTTGTACGAAAAGAAACAATCGTTCAGAAAATAAACTGCGCTAAACATATCATCCTCGCATATAAAGTAGTATCCCTCATCACAATGATCAACAAGAGCATCATTACCGTTGCTCATATAATAATCAGCCCAGTATCTAAAAGCATCTTCTGTCCACTCGGGATTGTCATATTCATTTATATAAACCCATAATCCATAAATAAAGAATGACCTATTGATATGTTTCTCAAACTCATTAGGAGAATAGTCAACAGATTCAAATGTCATCTCTTCTAGTACCTCTGAGTAATCAGGATAGTAGATGGGTTGATAATCCGAATCTTCGTTATAGATATCTCCAAGATTATAGTTCTCTATCCCGGCCAATTCGATACACTTGGTCGCTAAGCAATCAAACGAATAATCTATCGAATATGGACTAACTTCATATTCTTGTATTAAAATAGATGTCTCAGTTTGTGCATTCTCCGAACATAAAGAGGGAATTATCGTTTCTTTAACTTCTTCTGTTTCGACGCCACAAAAAAACTCTGTTGTCTCTACAGATTCCTGATTATTATGATTGTGACATGCACAAAGAAGAATGGTTACCGCTATAACTATTACCACTATTTTTCCATTTTCATCTCCAATCAATCAAGAACAGGATCGTGATACGAGTTCCCTAATACATTGCTGATTTCATAATTAAAGTATATGATACCGGTGTTGTTTTCGTAATTGGTTTCAGTAGTATATAAAGATCTTTAAAAGTTATCGTTAATTACTGCTTCCCATAATATCTTCCGTCACTTCATCACAGGTTGGAAGACCGAGTTCCTCACAAATCTCCAGATAAAGCTGATAATCATCTGGGTTCCCACTATTATAATGATATTCAAAATCAAGAATACAATCGTTCAGTAAATAGCTTGCAGAAAACTTATTATATACATCGTTATCACTATAAAAAAACACACCTTCTTCAATGCAGTTAATAAACTCACCGCTTTCAGTTGAATTAATACTATTTGCAATAGTTAAAAATGCATTTTTACTCCACTCAAAATCATCAAACTCATATACTCGAACACCAATCCCGTCAATAATAACACTTCTATTAATATGGTATTCATATTCTTCTGCATAATAGTATCCTTGACTGATAACATCAGATAATTCCAACTGATAATCAGGCATGTAGATATAATCATTGTTATGATCATCATTATTCCCCTCAATATTTTCGTTGCTAATACCGGAAGCCAAGAGACACACATCCATTATTTCCTCAAATGATATATCTGACAGGCAAGGATCAACATCAAACATTGAGTTCTCAGTGTTCATTATTACCTCAGATTCTTGTTGTGAAACGTCTTCTGGACTAACATCTCTATCTTTTTTCAAGCAACAAACAGTGTTTGCTACCATCAAAGCGACAAGTACTACCAAAAGTATTTTTTTCATATTGTCACCTCTCGTTAATCCCAATATCCATCCCATTTCGACCTTCAAGTGGGATGGTTTTTGGGTTTTTTGGATGATATACCCATTTTCAGTCTCAATGCAGGTACCGATTGAGACACTTTTTGGGCATTGCTTCACCGGGGGCGATAGATGATGTGATTAGCGTCTTCCTTTACGGCTTTTCTTCTTAAGGAGCGTCTTGGCTTTTCTTCGTCCCACCTTTTCGGTCTCCTCAAAGTTTTCGTCGAAGACGAAGTCTATCTTTCCGGAGTCGGTATCTACTGCAGAGACTATTACCCTGACCTTCATGCCGATGTTAAGCTTCTTACCTGTTTTCGCTCCTACGGCCCTGTAGGACCTTTCGTCGAAGATATAGTGGTCTCTCATGGTCCTGAAGGGTACGAAGCCTTCTACGGTGTTGGGAAGGACAACGAATACGCCGGCGCCGATGATGGAGTTGATGACTCCGTCGTACCTCTCGCCTACCTTGTCCTTCATGTAGTCTGCCACCTTGATGGTGACGGATGCCCTTTCGGCGTCCACGGAGTTTCTCTCCATCTCGGAGCTGTGGTCGGAGATGCCTGATACAAGACCTGCGAAATGCCTTCTCTTGTTCTCGTTATGGATATAGCTCTTTATTATCCTGTGGATATAAAGGTCAGGATATCTTCTTATGGGGCTGGTGAAGTGGCAGTAGAACTTGGATGCTAGACCGAAGTGACCCAGGTTGTCAGATGCATATCTGGCTTTTGCCATGGACCTCAGGAGCACGTTGTCCAGCATGGGAAGTGCGTCGTCGTCCCTTACGGTATCCATGAACTCCCTGATGGCCAGAGGGGTGATCTTGCCCACGATCCTTCCTGCTGCGCCGAATGTCCTGGCCACATGGCAGAACTTGGCGATCTTTATGGCATCGGGATCCTCGTGGACCCTGTAGACGAAGGGATAGTTCATCTTGGCGAACTTCTCGGCCACGAATTCGTTGGCGCAGATCATGAACTGCTCGATTATGCCGTGGCAGAAGTTGATGGGGTAAGCCATTACATCTATGGTATTTCCGTCGTCGTCCAGGATGACCTTTGTCTCCGGGATATTGAAGTTGATGGCGCCCTTGCTGTCCCTCATGTTCTTAAGGATCTCGGCGAGCCTCTTCATGTTCCTGAGCATGGGGATGATGTCACCGTACTTTTCAGCGTCGTCGTCTTTGGGATCTGTCAGGATCCTGTAGCATTCGTTATAGCTCATCCTCATATCTGATCTGATGACGCTCTCGTAGATATCACCCTCTATGGTGATACCGTCAGGCCTTACGATCATCTCGGCAGTCTGGGTCAGCCTGTCTACTCTGGGATTAAGGCTGCAGAGGCCGTTACTGAGCTTCGGGGGGAGCATGGGGACAACACGGTCAGCCAGATAGACTGAAGTTCCCCTGAGCTGTGCCTCCTTATCCAGGGCCGTTCCCTCCCTGACATAGTAGGAAACATCTGCTATATGTACATAGAGCCTGTAGTTGCCGTCATCTTCTATCTTAAGGGAGATGGCATCGTCCAGGTCCTTGGCTTCCTCGCCGTCTATGGTGATGGTCAGGAGACCTCTAAGGTCTCTCCTGCCCTTTTGTATCTCTGCTTCTACTGTCTTGGGGTCGGGATTTACGTCCAGATCCTTTATCTCTTCGTTTACTGCATCCGGGAAGGTCTGGGACAGTCCGTACTGCCTGAGGACGGAGAGCATCCTTACATCGTTGTTTCCCATGTCTCCCAGGACTTCAACTATATCGCCCCTGAAGTCGCGGTTCTCGGACTCGGGATTCAGGATCTCGCAGACGACGGTCATCTTGAAGGGAGCGCCGTTTAAGTGGCTCCTCTCGATCCTTATCCTTCCGAAGTTCGTCTCCCTGAAGGTGGGATCGGGAAGGACGATGCCCTCGTCACCGTTTTCGATGAGGACTCCAACTACTCTGTTCTTTACTGCCAGAGGTCCTCTGGGGGCAAGGTCTGCAAAGCACTTGGGCTCGTCTGAGGGGAAGGCGATCACCGCGTTCCTCTCCTGCTGTCTTATACTCATATTTCTGGATGATCTGCTCTTTTTACTGTCCTTCATGAAAACTACCCCTTTTTTCTAATTATACCTTAATTGTTTTCGTGCACAAAAAAAGACCTGTCTCTTTCGAAGCAGGTCCTGTATCTTTTTGTTTTATCCGATCAAAGTCCCTTAGTGATGGAAAGATAAAGGATGATGGATGTAGCAGCGAAGATGATAGCGCAGACCTTAGTTGCGAACTTAAGTCTCTCCTCAAGGGATCTGCCCTTTGTCTTGCTGTAGTATGAATCTGTTGTTGTGTTACCGGAAACAACACCCATACCTCTGTCGTTACCTTCCTGGATAAGGAAAAGTACGACCATGGTGATGCCCGAAAGTATATCGATAACTGCAAGTACTATATCAAGTGCACTCATTAGTCTAAGCCTCCGTCAAAATATCAGCTGTAAAATGATACCATAGGACATTTATATATGCAAATCATTTTTGAGCCTTGCTCTTGATGACTTTGTAGACCTCCGAGACAGTGAATGGGATCAGTGCCAGAGGAAGGATAACAAGCCAAGCGGTGGGGGCCAGCATTACGTTGTCGAAGATGCTGTTGACACCAGGGATGTAGATAACTGCCAGAAGGAGCGCAAGGGATGCGCCTACAGCCATGTTCATGAGCTTGTTGGTGAAAAGACCCAGCTTGAATACTGAGATCCTCTCGGATCTTGATGCATATGCCCTGAAGAGCTCTGCCAGGATAAGGGTTGCAAAGGCAACTGTCCTTGCGCCTGTGAGAGCGTCGATATCAGTTGAGAAGAAGAAACCACTCTTTGATGTGATGGCTGTAAGGAATCCTGTAGCAACACAGACAAAGATAGCGATAGCCTGGATGAACACATGTACAAGCATAGACTTGTTGATGATGGGCTCTCCCTTAGGTCTGGGAGGCATCTTCATGATACCGGGCTCACCCTTCTCCCTTCCAAGTGCAAGAGCGGGGAAGGAGTCTGTTACCAGGTTGAGCCAGAGGAGCTGGATAGCCGTAAGAGGAGCAGCGATACCCGGGATAAGGGTATTGGGGATAAGGGAGATCAGGAAGATGACCAGGATCTCACCTACGTTACAGGACAGAAGGAAGTTTACGAACTTTCTGATGTTGCTGTAGATTACCCTTCCCTGCTCGACAGCCTTTACGATGGTGGCGAAGTTGTCATCCATCAGGATCATGTCGGCTGAATTCTTGGCAACATCTGTACCGGTGATACCCATGGCTACACCGATATCAGCTGCCTTAAGGGCGGGAGCATCGTTGACGCCGTCACCTGTCATGGAGGCGATATGGTTATTTGCCTTAAGGGCAGAAACGATCTTTACCTTATGCTCGGGAGAAACTCTCGCATAGACATTTGTATTCTCGCAGGCGACCCTCAGGTCCTCATCTGTCATCTTATCCAGCTCGCTGCCGGAAAGAGCTCCTGCGTTGTTGTCCATCATCTCCAGGTTGTTGGCGATGGCAACAGCGGAATCCTTGAAGTCACCGGTGATCATTACTGTCCTGATGCCGGCCTCCTTACATACTGCGATGGCTGCCTTAGCCTCTTCCCTGGCGGGATCGATCATGCCCACGAGACCGATGAATACAAGATCCTTCTCGTGGCTGAAGTCAGGCTCGATGCCCTTCTCGTGCCTCTTATAACCGAAGGCAAGGACTCTGATGGCCTGGCATGCGAAATCGTGGTTCTGCTTCTGGATCCTGTCCAGGAACTCAGGAGTCATGGGTTGCTCGCCGGTCTGGTCAAGATAGTATGCACATCTTGAGAAGACGATATCGGGAGCACCCTTTGTATAGCTGATGATCTTTCCGTCTTCGATACCTGTGTGGTATGTGGTCATCATCTTTCTGTCTGAATCGAAGGGAAGCTCCAAGATCCTGGGATACTTGCCCATCATCTCTTCCCTGTTCATGTTTGTCTTGGATCCCAGGGTGGTAAGAGCACCCTCTGTGGGATCTCCGATACAGGAATAGGAACCGTCCTGCTCCTTTACGATGGCTGCATCGTTACAGAGGACTGCGGCCCTGATAAGGCTCTCGGAAACGCCCTTAGGCTCTGCCACCTTTCCGTCAGGTCCCATGAGCCTTCCGTCGGGAGCATATCCGTTGCCTTCTACGTCATAAACGTGAAGTCCGTCGTAGATGACCTTTACCGTCATCTGGTTCTGTGTGAGGGTTCCTGTCTTATCTGAGCAGATGACATCAACACATCCCAGTGTCTCGACTGCCAGGAGCCTCTTAACGATGGCATTGTTCTGGGCCATCTTGGTCATGCCGATGGAAAGGACGATGGTAACTACTGCTGCAAGTCCCTCAGGGATAGCTGCAACAGCAAGGGATACTGCAGTCATGAGAGCATCCGTAACGCCGGCCTTCTGAACGAAGACATCGACTACGAATACGATGATGCAGACGACGATACATACGATGGCAAGGATCTTGCCCAGGGAGTTGAGGCCCTTCTGGAGAGGAGTAGCCTCATCATCCATATCGGAGAGCCTTCCTGCGATCTTACCGAGCTCGGTATCCTTACCTGTAGCTGTAACAACGCCTCTTGCCCTTCCGTATGTGATAGCTGTGCCCATAAAGAGCATATTCTTTCTGTCACCGATGGAGCAGTCTTCCTCCAGGACAGCATCAGCATCCTTATCGACGGGAACTGACTCACCTGTAAGGGAAGCCTCCTCAGCCTTAAGGGAGCTGGAGGAAAGGATCCTTATATCTGCGGAGATGGCATCACCTGCGTCGATGGAGATGATGTCACCGGGAACGATCCTGTCGGAATCGATCATGACCAGCTCACCGTTCCTGATGACCTTGGTCTGGGGGGAGCTCATCTTCTTGAGGGCTGCCAGGGCCTGATCGGCCTTACCTTCCTGATATACGCCCAGGATGGCGTTGAGGATGACGATGGCGAGGATGACGATAACGTCTACCCAGCCTTCGAATCCGTTATTCTCCTTGATGGCCATAAATGCGGAGAGGCAGGCAGCTGCGATGAGGATGATTACCATGGCATCAGCGAACTGGGCCAGGAACTTCTTCCACAGGGGTACCTTCTTCTCCTCACCTAATGAGTTGGGTCCATATTTCTCAAGTCTCTCTCCTGCTTCTGTGGATGTAAGACCCTTCTCGGGATCTGTGCCGAGATTCTTGATCACTTCTTCTGTTGAACTGGCAAAAGGCTTTTCCATTTCCATATATCCCTTCTCTTTTAAAATAAAGCCGAATGATATTATAAATCATTTTGCTCAGGATTTGTATATGATGCTCTGAATTTTTGGGGAAGAATATTCAGGCATAAAAAAAGGATCGCCATTTGGCGATCCTTTGGTGCCCAGAGACAGAATCGAACTGCCGACACGGGGATTTTCAGTCCCCTGCTCTACCGACTGAGCTATCTGGGCATACATTGACCGGTTCCTAGGAACCGGTCAAGTGGCGACGCAGAAGGGGCTCGAACCCTCGACCTCCAGCGTGACAGGCTGGCATTCTAACCAGCTGAACTACTGCGCCATTGGTGGAAACTACAGGGCTCGAACCTGTGACCCTCTGCTTGTAAGGCAGATGCTCTCCCAGCTGAGCTAAGCTTCCATCTTATTTGCTGGTACCCTTCCTTTCAGAAGCGCAAAAGAAGTATATACGAAAGGTGCATATCCTGTCAACAAGAAATTTTACTTTGAATAATAAATATACAGATATGCATCTGTCGGGCTCTCGGAATCAATGAAGAAAACATATTCATGCTCATCCACATCAGAGTAGACACCGATCCAGACATTGCTGTTATATTCAGGCGCAGGGATAACAGAATATCCTTCAAAGAGCTCGTGGGAGGTAGCAAGATAGTTCTCATAGTTCAGGATATCGCACTGGATACCCGGATATGCATCCACCAGCAGATCCACTGTCGTCCAGGGATCATTGTGGTCAACCTTGATCTTGGCCTCATATCCCACCCTGAAGGAAGGGATACCGTGCTTTTTGACCTTAACGATCTCCATATCCTCCGTCAGTTCGAACTCATTCGTCCTCTGGACCAGCTTGGTGCTGTCGTCGAAGAGATAAAGTCCTGCGGTGATCAGGATAAGTACTACTGCTGCTATGATGAGCTTGATGTTCTTGGTCTTCATTGGGATATCTCCTTATTCCTCAATATGATAGAGCCTTTTTCCGTTTTGGAAAGTGAGTTCTGTTACTTCTTCCACATCCATGCCCTTGAGCTCTGCTATCTTTTCAGCCACATGAAGAACATAAGAGGGCTCGTTGGTCTTTCCCCTTCTGGGAACAGGTGCCAGATAGGGACTGTCCGTCTCTATGACTATCCTTTCCAGGGGGACTGCCTCAAGGACGGCAGGAGTCTTCTTGTTGTTCTTAAAGGTCAGCGGGCCGTCGAATCCGATGAAGAATCCCATCTTCACCAATTCTGCTGCGATCTCCGGTGATGTGGAGCAGCAGTGGCATACTCCGGGAGATGATATGAGCTCTTCACTCCTTAAGATATCCATACAGTCTCCTGTGGCCTCCCTCTCGTGAAGGATGATGGGGATATCAAACTCCCGGGCTAACTTCAGCTGGCGCCTGAAAACGTCCTTCTGGACGTCCCTGGGGGAAAGATCATAATAGTAGTCCAGGCCGATCTCGCCCAGGGCCATGATCTTTCGATCCTTCCTGTCTCCCAGCCATTTTCTGAGCTGCTCTTCCGTCTCATCCGTATAGCTCTTCGCCTCATGGGGATGGACTCCAACGGAACAGTAAAGTGATACGCCGTGAAGTCCGTCGTACTTTCTTACATACTCCATGGCCTCCCGGGAAGTCTTCTCATTATCCGCAGGGATGAGGATCCGGGTCACTCCCGTTTCTTTTGCACGAAAAAGCACATCTTCCGGGGAGATACCTTCTTCTTTGTATCTCCCGTCGTAAAGATGTGCATGTGTATCAAATATATTCATGGATCAAGAGATATCGGCACCGGGCTTTATGTCGTCACCAAGCTCGATGACGCGGAACTTGTCACCGTCCCTTACAGACATGATCATGCCGTTGCTCTCAAGGCCCATCATCTTCCTGGGCTCAAGGTTTACGATCATGGCAAGGGTCTTGCCGATGAGATCCTCAGGCTCATAATACTTGGCGATACCGGAAAGCACCTGTCTCTCGCCGAAGCCGTCGTCAACCTTGAACAGCAGGAGCTTGTCTGACTTCTTCACCTTCTCGCAGGAAAGGACCTTAACAGCTCTCAGATCAAGGGCAGCAAAGTTGTCGAACTTTGTAAGCTCCTTCAAGGGCTCCTCGGGAAGTTCCCTTGCGGGCTTGTTGAGAGCCTCGAGTTCAGCCAGCTCCTTCTCGATATCGATCCTGGGGAAGAGCACTCTTCCCTTCTGTACAGTTACGTCAGCAGCAAGAGCATGTCTCTTCGATGCTGCATCCCATGTGGTATTTGTCTCGTCTGCACCGATCTGCTCAAAGATCTCGGGGCAGATATGGGGCATAACGGGAGAAAGAAGGATAGAACATCTTCTGACCGTATCAAGGAGATTATAAAGGACTGCGGCAAGCCTGGGCTTATTGGACTCATCCTTGGCAAGTACCCAAGGCTCATTCTCATCGATGTATTTATTAGCTCTTGCGATGACGGTAAAGATCCTGGCAAGGGCATCGGAGATATGAAGTGACTCATAGTTCTCGGATACGAATGCGGGAAGCTCGTCCGTCATCCTGAGAAGATCCTCATCGGAATCCCTGAACTCCTTATCGGCGGGAAGTGTTCCGTCGAAATACTTGACTGCCATGGCAACTGTTCTGGAAACGAGGTTTCCGAGATCGTTGGCAAGATCAGAATTGATCCTGTTGAACATCATCTCATTTGAATAGGGAGCGTCAGCGCCGAAGGGCATCTCGCGGAGGAGATGATATCTCAGGGCATCAACGCCGTATCTCTCACAGAGTACGAAGGGATCAATGACATTTCCCACGGACTTACTCATCTTGCCGCCGGCAGCACCAAAGGTGATCCAGCCGTGGCCATATACCTTCTTAGGAAGTGGCTCTCCCAGAGCCATGAGGATGGCAGGCCATATAAGTGTATGGAACCTGATGATCTCCTTGGCCATGACGTGCATATCTGCAGGCCAGTACTTCTCATAGTCGTCGTACTTATCGTTCATGTAGCCAAGGGCCGTGATATAGTTGGAAAGCGCATCGATCCATACATATACGATGTGCCCCTCGTCGAAGTCCACGGGGATACCCCATGTAAAGCTCGTTCTCGATACACAGAGATCCTGAAGACCGGGTTCAATGAAGTTGTTGATCATCTCGTTTACCCTGGACTTGGGATTCAGGAAATCCTTCTCCTCATCAAGGAGCAGCTCCTTGAGCTTGGGAGCGAACTGGGAGAGCTTGAAGAAATATGCCTCCTCAGATGCGTCAGTTACTTCACGTCCGCAGTCGGGGCACTTTCCGTCCACCAGCTGGCTCTCTGTCCAGAAGGACTCACAGGGTGTGCAGTACTTTCCCTTGTATTCGCTCTTGTAGATATAGCCTGTATCGTAGAGCTTCTTGAAGATCTTCTGTACAGACTCGATATGGTAATCATCAGTTGTCCTGATGTAACGGTCATAAGTGATGCCAAGGGTTCCCCAGAGCTTCTTAAAGTTCTCGACGATCTCGTCGACATAAGCCTTGGGTGTAACGCCTGCCTCGGCAGCCTTCTTCTCTATCTTCTGTCCGTGCTCATCAGTACCTGTGAGAAACATTACATCAAAGCCCTGCATTCGCTTCATCCTGGCAACGACATCGCAGGCAAGGGTCGTATAGCAGTGACCGATGTGCGGGTCGCCCGAAGGATAGTAGATGGGCGTTGTGATGTAAAAGGGCTTCTTCTCAGACATAGTGAGCCTCCTTATAGATAGTTTTCGATAACCTGTTAATTATAATTATTTATTTGGGGAAATTCAAGAAAAGTACTGATTCCAGAAAGCGAAAACGGACATGGGCTTACCGAAGTAATAACCCTGGAAGATATCAGCGCCCATATCCTTTATGGCATTAGCCTGGGACTCGGTCTCTATTCCCTCTACTACAACGCCGATACCGATGGAGTGGGCCAGCTCTGTCATAGCGGAGATGAATGCCCTGTTGAACTCGACGGTCTCCATATCGTCCACGAAGGTCTTGTCGATCTTGATCTCGCTTACGGGAAGCTCCTTCAGGTAGTTGAAGGAGGAATAACCTGAACCGAAGTCGTCAAGGGCAGTCCTTATCTTGTTATTGCTGAGGTCGAAAAGGTTCTTTCTGCAGAGAGCCATATTCTTCATGAAGGATGTCTCGGTAAGCTCGATAAGGATATTTCCGGGAGAAAGGTTATATCTGTCGATAACGCTCATTACCTCCTGGGCAAAGTCCTTCTTGATGAGATCATCAGCTGTGGCATTGACATGGATATAGAAATCCTTAGGAGCACCCTTGGAGATCCACTTGGCACACTGCTTAGCAGCCTCGTTCAGGATCCAGGAACCTACAGGACCCATCTGGTCAGCCGTCTCAAGGGCAGCTACGACCCTCTCGGGATTTGCGAGCTCGCCGCCGGGAGTCTGCCAGCGCAGGAGCGCCTCGGCACCCACCAGTTCACCGGTCTTCGCATCGAAAAGAGGCTGGTAGTAGAGCTGGAAGCTCTCCATGTTATTCCTGATACACTGGGAGATCTGCACCTCAAAGTCAACCCTCTCCTTCAGCTCGTGCATATCCACGGGCGAGAAGATGGAGAACTTGAGCTTCTTGTCCTGCTTCACCTTGTGAAGGGCGATCTCGGCATGGGTCAGGAGTTCCTCGACGGTGTTGCTCTCGGGATAGAAAGCAGCAGCCAGGCCTAAGGTTATGAAGAACGATCCCTGTCCTGTCTCCAGGGGCTGGATAGTGTATTCGTGGATATTCGTCATGAAATCCGTAACTGTCTTCTGGGTGGCATCAGGCCACAGGATAGCAAAGGTATCGATGCCGATATGGTAGATCACCGTATCCTTGGGGCAGTAGCTCTTGAGCAGATCAGAGAGAGCAAGGAGGATCTCATTACCCACTGATCTTCCGTATCTGTCGTTAAATGCTGAGAAGTCCTTGATATCTGCAAGGATGATGGCAGCCGTCAGGATATCCTTATCCCTGATGAGCTTCTGGGCATCAGATGTGAGCTTATCCCTGGTGGGAAGTCCCGTGAGCTCGTGGCAGGCCTCCTTCTTCTCTACTGTCTCCTTGACCTCGTTCATCTGGGTAAGGTCAAAGGCAGTTCCAACTATGGTATTTTCCTTGGTGATGCTGTCCACATAAGATCTCGCGCGGCAGGCCAGCCAGATGATCCTGTCATCTCCGGACCTTACCCTGATCTCGATGGAAAAGCTCCTTCCGATCTCGGTGATGATCCTGTGGAAGGCATTCCTGAATCTCTTCCTGTCCTCGTCTATGACATACTCAGCCATGATCTCGACGAAGTCGCCGTTGATCTCAAGAGGAACCTTCGGGAAGATCTCCCTTATGTTCTCTGAGAAGACGATGGTGGAGAGATTTATATCAGCAGTAAATACGATGGCATTGGATACATCGATGATCTTTTCCTTCTTGTGGTTGTCACATACGAGGCCCGTTACATCTGAGAAGGATCCGGAAACATATCTGGAATCACCGCCCATCTTTCCGTCGGGGCCTGCATCGGAGAAACCGTCAAACCTGAGGTGCAGCTCTCCTCTTCCGGGAGCCAGGAACCTGATGATCATTCCCTTGCCGTCGTCGTGATCATGAAGGAATCCGTCAAAGGCTTCTGCCACCTTATGGGAATCATCGGGATGGATAAATCTCTTATACTCACTGGAGAATTTCTTAACACAGCTGCTGACGAGATCAAAGTCCTCAACGAACCTGTTGCTCATATAGCATGTATCTTCGAAGGCGTCATATGTGAAGAGATATGCATCGGAACCCTCTCCAAAGAGCTGGTGATATGCCTTCTGGGAGATGCCCTCTGACTCGTCGGAGATAACACCTGCGATATAACGGCTTCCGCCGATATTGACGATCTCCATATTGATATTGATCTTGAATATGTCCGACTCGGACTTCTTGAGGGAATGGGCCAGGGTAACATGCTCGAACCTGTCTGATGTGAGCTCGCCTATAACGGCATCATATGTACCGGCGACCTCTGCCCTTTCCTCTTCGGGGATATACTGGAAAAAAGCCGTAAGGAGCATCTCCTCGGAAGCCTCCTGGCCGATCATCTCCTTCATCCTGTCGGAGAAGATGATCCTCTTTTCCCAGGGTTTGATCACAAATGTACAGAAGACCGAACCTTCCAGGACCGGCAGGAACTCTGAAAACGGCATATCGCTGATGTATGAGAGCAATTCTTCTCTTCCGAGTTCTTCCATGACATATCTCCGTTCAAGTGATACATCTATTATTTTAACAGATTTAATATATAAGAGTACAATTCTTTTTTATTTTTTCCTGTAATGGATGAAACTTCGGATGCGATCTGCTTTGTGGACATGCCCTCTTCATGAAATCTCCTGATGAGCGCATCAGTGTCTTCCTCGGAATATTCGGCTGTCTTTTTTATGGGTTCCAGACATACCACGAACTCTCCCCTGGGAGGAACTACCTCGAAATGCTCCTTAGCCTCTGACACATTGAGGCGGATCACCTCTTCGTACTTTTTCGTAAGCTCACGGCAGAAAGCAGCCCTGCTGTCACCGAAGCCGTATTCCTCAAGTTCACCTATGAGCTTCAGGAGCCTGTGGGGCGCCTCGTAGATCACCATGGTCTCATTGATAGATGTAAGGGCCTTGAGCCTTCCCCTTCGCGGTCCGCCCTCAGAAGGCAGGAATCCCTCAAAGTGATAATGGGTAGTGTCAAGGCCACTGAGTACAAGGGCTGTGACTGCTGCCACGGGTCCGGGCACTGTAGTCACTTGTAAATCATTTGCTATACATTGTTTTACGAGGTCCTCTCCGGGATCACTGACGGAAGGCATGCCCGCATCAGAGACCAGAGCTATATCCAGACCCTCTTTGAGCTTGTTGATGAGCACCTCTCCCTTACCTGCCTTATTGTGCTCATGGTAAGAGATCAGGGATCCTTCAATGCCGAATTCCTTGAGAAGGAGACCTGTCCTTCTGGTATCCTCGCATGCGATAAGATCTACCTGTGAAAGTATCTCCTTTGCCCTGGGGGACAGATCTCCCAGATTACCTATTGGTGTTCCAACTAGATAAAGCAATCCCTGTGCTCCTCCTCGTAAATCCTTTTAAGTTCACCGCTCATCACCGGCTCACCGTTCATATCCCTCCTGTTAAGTATAAGGGGCGGAAGGATCTTCATGTCATTTCCTGATGCCCCCTTCTTTCCTGCCAGGAGGAACATGGAGGCATTCCTGTCCTCAAAGGGATGGACTGCCATGAGCCTTACAGGCTTGATCCTGTACTTATCGAAGGTCTTTATCATATCGGCAAGGCGGTCGCCGTGCATCACCATTATTATATATCCTGCAGACTGTCTTACCCGGGAGGCGGCCACGTATATAAAATCCTCCACCGACCCGTTCTCCTCGAACCGTCCTGCCAGGCGTTCACCACCGCCGTCTTTTCTGGCGGCAGGTCCTGAGCCCCTGTTAAAGAACGGAGGGTTCATAAATACGATATCATACTGCTTCGCTCTTATCTCCGGGGGAAGGTCCCTTATGTCGCAGTTAAAGGCCTTCATCCTGTCAGAGATCCCATTGAGCTTTATATTCTCCTCTAAGATCCCGGCGGGCTTTTCCATGATCTCCACCGCATCGATGGATATATCTTCATTTCTGGCGGCAAGGCACAGGGCCGCACCTCCGCAGCCGCTTCCCAGCTCGAGAGCAGTGGCAGGCTTTCCCAGCCTTACAAAGCACGCGGCAAACCAGGCCAGCAGAACGGAATCGGTGCCGAACCTGAAACCATCCTTCTGCTGGTACATCTTAAAACCCCGTCTTCCGATATCTTCAAGGGTGAGATCTGCAGTATCCAAAAGATCCTCCGAAAAAAAGCTTCCCGGATATTATACATCCGGGAAGCCGATCTTACATCGTTTATATTTCCGTATTACTCTTCAGAAATAGCAGATACGGGGCATGCTGCCTCGCAGGAACCGCAGGAAAGGCAAGCCTCAGCATCGATCTGATACTGTGTATCGCCCTCAGCGATAGCGGAAACGGGACAAACCTCTGCGCAGGAACCGCAGGAGATGCATGCATCTGAAATTACATAAGCCATTTAATAAACCCTCCTTATTGAGTGTAGTCAGATTTTATTATTACATATAATTGCTCTAATACAAGAGAAATGATACATAATTTACATTTTGTTTATTAACCTTCGGAACCCTCAGGATCCTCAGGATCTCCTCCACAGCCGGGGCAGTCGTCACAGGGACTGTTGAGAGGTGCCAGGCCCTCCCAGTCGAAGACCTCCACTTCGTCTCCGTCATCGTGGGCAAACTTGACGGTGACCTTCTCGGTAAGAAGGTTAACGTCGCTTACTATACCCACACCATGGGGAGTCCTGATCTTCTTTCCGTTCTTGGGAAGTCTCTTATGGGCATCTGCATATGCCTCCTTCTCGAACTGAAGGCAGCACATGAGTCTTCCGCAGGCGCCGTTGAGCTTGGAAGGGTTAAGGGACATGCCCTGATCCCTGGCCATTCTCAAGGTGACGGGAGCGAAATGGTTAAGGAAGGTACAGCAGCAGAGTTCCCTGCCGCAGATACCGATACCGCCCACCAGCTTAGCCTGGTCCCTGGAACCGATCTGACGCAGCTCGATCCTGGCGCGGAATGCAGCTGCCAGATCCTTTACCAGTTCCCTGAAGTCGACCCTGTTGTCTGATGTGAAAAAGAATATGACCTTCTTGCCGTCAAAGGCGAAGACAGCATCGATGAGGTTCATGTCCAGCTGATGCTTTTCGATGAGCTGAAGGCATCTGTCGTAAGCCTCCTGCTCCTTCTCCTTCTTGAGCTCATATCTCTCAAGTTCCTTCTCGTTGGCGAACCTGAGTACCGGAAGGACATCATCCCCGATCTGGGAATCCTCCACTTCTATGGGCTCATCTATGACATGGGCAAGATCTATGCCCATGGATGTCTCCACCATTACGGCATCGCCTATCTTGAGGTCGATATCGTCACAGGTGAACCTGTATGCCTTGCCGGCATCACGAAATCTAAGATTGACCGTACGTCTCATTTATGTAAACTCCTTTTTCATTTTCAGAAGCATCGTGCAGCAGGCAGCCTCAAAGTTTACCCTGGCCTTTACGTCACGGTTGAAGTCCGTCACTGCCTCGGATGCATTATAGATATTCTTCAGGGTCAGGCCCTTGTTCTCGGAAAGGAAGGATCTCATCCTGTCCACCTTATCCCTGTTCTTTACTCCTTTTGTATCCATGGATGCCAAAAGGGACGACAGATCCCCCAGGAACCACATCATGAGCAAAAGGATATCACTTATCCGCTCCTGTCTGCCACTGAAGAACTCAAAGTCCTCGAACATCAGGCCGGTATAGTCCCTCTTCGGTATCTTCATGAGGATCTCGAAGACCTCGTCCCTCTCGCTCATAAAGTCCTCGTCCTTTATGAGGGTAAGTCCCTTGCCGGGGGTGCCGGCGGAGAAGGATGAGAAGAAGCGGAGCTTATCCTCGGGAAGATCTCCCTCGTTATGTTTTGAGAGGATCTTAAAGATCTCCTCTTCAGTATAGGGCCTCATCTTGAACTCCACCACTCTGGACATGATGGTGGGAAGTACAAGGGATGCATCGGTGCACAGAAGGATGAACACCACGCCTTTGGGAGGCTCCTCCAGCACCTTGAGAAGAAGGTTCTGGTACTTGAGCTCTATATTTCCAATATTGACTATATAGACTTTCTTATCAGCTATCTGTGAAGCCACAGCAGTATCCGGGATGATCTCTTCCCTGATGGTGGCAACAGACAGTGACTTCTTTCCCTTATCTGTCTCATAACGCCTTACGTCAGGATGGGTCCCTGCCCTGAAGTATGTACAGTTATTGCACTTTCCGCAGGCGCCTTCCCTGGTGGGATGGGAACATACAAAGGATGCCGCCAGTTCATCGGCGAACATATGCTTTCCCATTCCGGCGGGAGCCGTGAAAAGGAAAGACTGGGCAGATGTCTGCTCTATGGAGATGCCAAGCCTCTCCTTAAGCTCGTCCTGTCCTATAAGATCGCTGAAAGACATGAGATCACCTCATCCTTGATCTGATCCACACTTACAGATGCATCGATGGTCCTTATCCTGGGATGGGATGCGGCCCAGAGAAGATATCCGTCCCTGACCTTGGCCTGGAAAGATGTTCCCATGGCCTCCAGCCTGTCTTCGTCCTCTCCCCTGGCCTTCCTTCTCTCCAGGGCCTGCTCAGGTGTCAGGTCAAGAAGGAAAGTTATATCGGGAGCTGCATCTTTTGCAGCTATATCGTTAAGTGTCTCCACCAGGTCTGTTCCCAGTCCCCTGGCATATCCCTGGTATGCGGCGGTGGAATCGTAGAACCTGTCACAGATGACCATGACGCCTGATCCCAGAGCGGGGATTATCTTCTCCTCCACTATCTGGGCTCTTGCTGCCTCATAGAGCAGGAGTTCCGTCATGGACACCATGGAGTCGTTCTTCTTATCCAGAAGGATGGTCCTTATCTTCTCGCCCACAACAGTACCGCCGGGTTCCCTGACGATCATGGTCTCATATCCCAGATCGTTCAGATACTTCTCGGCGATCTTTATCTGGGTGCTCTTTCCGCACCCGTCGATGCCTTCAAATGTAATGAACTTACCTTTTCTCATCATTCCAGCTTGATGGTATGGATCTCAGCGATATCGATCCAGATCTCTTTTTCGAGCCTGTCATTCTCACGCTTTATATCCTCTATGGTCTCCTCGGCATGGATAGCCTTGGGAGCCTGATCCTGGTTCTTGGATCTGAAATCCCTCTTCTTATCGCGGTTATATCCGCCCTTCCTGTTTCCGGAACGGTTATACTGCTGGTCCTTGGACTCGCCCTTGTTTCCGCGCTGTCCCTGGTCCTTGCCCTGGCGGTTCTCACCGGAGTTCTTACTGTTATTGTTGTTATTATTGTTATACTTCTTGCCGTTATTGTAGTTATTGCGGCGCTTTCCGCGGTTATAACCGCCGTTCCTGTTATTATTCTTTCCGCTTCCGGATGAAGCGTTACTGTTGTTGCTGTTTTCTGCCATGAAAACCTCCGTTTGATTGTTGCCTTATAAAAAGCTGACCTGTTGATTATATACCAACACTTACACTTCTTCCAAATCCGGGAAGGGGCCTATACAGGTCACGCTCTTATCCTCCGGTACCGGTCCGTCATATATAACGATGTCCCTGTAGGGACAGAGGACAAATGCTCTTTTGTACATCCTGGGGTGCGGAATAGTGAGCTTCGGATCGTCAGATATCATGTCATCATAGGTGAGGATATCGAGATCTATGGTCCTGGGACCGTTCTTTATCTTCCTTACCCTCTTAAGCTCCTGTTCGATCTCCCCACACCTGGAAAGGAGCTCGTAAGGTCCCATGGAAGTCCTGAACTTCACGCAGATATTGAGGAAGAAGGGCTGGTCATCATAGCCCACAGGCTCCGTCTCATATACCCGGGAGACCTCTATATCCTCTATCCTTTCATCCTCCGAGAGCATCCTGACAGCGGACATCAGGTTCTCCATCCGGTCTCCCAGATTGCTCCCAAGGGATAAGACTGCTTCGTGTTCTTTCAATTCCTTCTCCTCGTGATCTCCGTCTCCACGGTCCTGAAATCACCGTTGATGGGGGCATCGGGCTTTGATACCGTGATGGTGACCTCCGAGATGGATCCGTCCTGCTCCAGCACATCCCCGGCGATAACATACGCCAGATGCTCGATAAGATCATAGTAAGATCCGGATACCCTCTCCTCTATGACCTTATAGATCCTGGAATAATCCACGGTATCCTCCAGGTCATCCGTGACCTTTCCCTTTATGTCGTCTATCACCATCTCACAGGAGATGATGAAAAACTGACCGTTTTCCTTTTCCTCCGGGAGGCATCCGGTATGACCGAAGACCTTCATATCACATATCCTGATCCTGTCCACTGCCTCTCTCCTTTAGATCCCCAAAGCTGCCTCATATCCAAGGAGCACATCCCTGGCAGCCCGTACGTTATGCACCCTGAGCATGGATGCGCCCTTTGATACTCCCGCAAGTCCCAGTCCAATGGAGACATCGTCCCTTTCCTCGGGGATGGTATCCCTTCCTGCTATATCCGCAGCGACTCTCTTCCTGGAGCAGGCCAGGAGCACCGGGAACCTCCCTCCGAAGGAGAGACGGTCAAGGGATGAGATAAGTTCTATATCCTGGCTCCTGGAAGTGCCGAAACCGATACCGGGATCCAGTATCAGGGCATCCTCCGGGATACCTGCGCCAATGGCTCTGTCAACACTTCCTGAAAGTTCCCTTAAGGCTCTGTCGATGATATTCTCCCGGAGGCATTCACCGTTCCTCCTGCAGTTGAACATCAGAACAGCGGCGGCGTTGTTCTCAGCCACCACGGAAGCCATCTTGGGATCATACTGAAGGCCGTAGATATCGTTGATGATATGGCATCCGGCATCGAGGGCTCCGGCTGCGACTTCTGATTTATATGTATCCACGGATACCGTAACGTCCAGGTTCTCTGTTATGCCCTTTATAACCGGGATTATCCTGGAAAGCTCCTCATCCACGCTGATCTCCGTATATCCGGGTCTTGTGGACTCGCCGCCCACATCTATAACATCAGCGCCTTCACGCACCATCTTCTCAGCAGCGAAAAGGGCATCGGAGGTACGGAAGTTCCTGCCGCCGTCCGAAAAGGAATCCGGGGTAACGTTCAGTATACCCATGACCAGGGTACCGTTAGAAGTGTCCAGGTGCCTTCCCCTGCAGGATATGATCATATCAGGAGTTCCTCGGTCTGTTTATGAGTGCGAGAGCCTCGTTCCTGGTCCTCGCATCATTTCTGCATCCGCCCCTCATGGCAGATGTAACCGTCTTTGATCCGGGCTTTCTTATGCCCCTCATGGTCATGCACAGATGCTCAGCCTCGATGACTACACATACTGCGGAGGCATCCACTGCCTCGATGATCTTGTCGGCGATCTCGGAGGTGAGCCTCTCCTGAAGCTGGGGCTTCCTGGAAAGGGTATCCACGATCCTTGCCACCTTTGAAAGGCCAAGGATCTTTCCGTTCCTGGGGATATAGACCACATGAGCCTTGCCGTGGAAAGGCAGGAGATGGTGTTCGCACATGGAATAGAAAGGGATATCTCCTATGAGGATCATCTCGTCATTTCCGGTCTCAGTAAAGACCTTCACATCCTTGCCGATATCGCGGTGAAGTCCGGAGAATACCTCGGCATACATCCTGGCAACCCTCTGGGGTGTCTCAAGAAGTCCCTCCCTGTCCGGGTCCTCGCCGATCGCCTTAAGTATGGTCCTGACCGCATCCTCGATGGCAGGAAGGTCCATATTCTTCCTGCTCTCCTCAGGTATATTCATATCGTTGTCGTAATCGTACATCTTATATCTTCCTTTCGTTATCAGCCGAAATTATTTCCGTGTTTCTTCCTGTATTCCATGGGGGTCATGCCCTTCTGTTTCCTGAAGGCCACATTAAACCTCTGGGGACTGGAAAAACCTGCCTGAAGGGCTATGCCTGAGACCTTGATGCCGTTGTCCTCAAGAAGCTCGCAGGCCTTGTCTATCCTCTTTTTCATGAGATAGGACATGGGGCTCATGCCAAACTCCTCCCTGAAGGCCCTGGTGAAATATCCCTGGCTCAGGTAGACATAGGAAGCGGCATTGGCAACGGTGATACCCCTGTCGTAGTTGGCATCGATATAATCCCTGGCGATGAGCACCAGTTCCCTGGCCTTGCCGTTACGCACGCGCAGGGACTCCTCCCACTCTCTCTTCATGGCCCTGGAAAGGGTTACCATGAGTTCAACGGTGAGGATCCTCATCATCAGGTCCTTGGAGATCTCGTCCCCGTTCTTCTCGTCCACTATGCGCTCCATTATATTTCCGATGCTCTTCTTGTAGCTTCCGGACAGAAGGATAAAGGGGAGCATATCCTCCATGGCTTCCTCACCCTGGGCGAAATCCATAAAGCTCTCAAGGGACGGCTGGGCGAACCTTATATCCTCCCTCTCCCTGGAAAAACCGAACCTCAGTACGATGGTATCGGCTATATCGGAGATGACCTTTACGCAGTGGGCGGTATTGGGTCTTATTATCAGGGTGGATCCCTTTTCCACGGGCACCTTCCTGCCGCAGATGGTAAATTCCACCTTTCCGTTCCTCAGATAGAATAGCTCGTGGTTTGGGTGGACACTGGAGGTAGCCGAAGGGTTCTTCTTCTCCAGGACATGTTCAAGGCCCTCGAAAACAGCAGGCATAGCCCCGTTGTCATCGCGGATGCTCTCTTCTATTGCGGGAAGCAGGTTATCAAACATCGGGATCCTTTCTTACTCGAACCTTATATTGTCGATATAGATCTCGCCGTTCCTGGCTGAGTCCTCTATCCTGAACTTAAGGCTCTCAAGGGAGATGTTCCCTTCCTTCTTATACGGGAAGACAAGGGTCTGCCATACAAGCTGCTGCCTTATCTCTCCCTCGCCGAAGTCCTCGATCTTCAGGATCTTCTTTCTGGTATCCGGATTGAATACATCCACCAGGAGCCTCTTCTTGCCCTTGATCTCCAGGGGAGCCATAAGGGATACATAGGAGAGCACCGGCTCAAATCCGTAGAGGGAATTCTCCGTCTCATATCTGATATGAAGGGATGCTGCTCCCTCCGTCTTGTTCATCTCATCGGCAGTGATGACGCCGTTGCCCTTAAATGTCTTAAAGACCTTGAGCCTTTCGAAGTCATCACCCTCCTTTGCGATACCCGTGAACTCCAGCTTGTCGCAGCTGGTAAAGTACAGGTCAGGTGCATAGAAGGCAGGCTCCCTGTCAAACCTGAAGGGCATTACAGGAAGGTCGGAAAGGTTCTTGAAGGTCGCATCGTGGGGGAAGGGAGAGAATCCGTATGTTACGGATGTGGGCTCCGGGATATCGTCCCTCCATACCATTACGCGGACTCCGTGAAGGATCCTGGCATTGGCGGGATAGAAGATACGGTCCTCACCGCAGATGGCAAAACCGCGGAGCTCCGTCTCACCTTCGGCGAGCCTTAAGCCGTCGCCTAAGTTGTCGAACTGCAGGATAAGCTTATTGCCTGCCCTCTCCACTCCCGAACACTCGGGGCAGGACTTGGGCATCTTGGGTGTCACATGGATACCCAGGGCACTTACCGCCAGCCTTACACCGAGAGTAAAGCTCTTTGTCTTGTCAGGCAGGAGCAGGTCGTGAAGGCTGATAAGGCCGCAGGGCATATTGAGCTTTCTGGTGAAAGCTGTAAGGTTCTCGTTGAACTCGATGACCTTGTAGGGGAAATCGTAATCGATGCTTCCGGGATGCATGGTAACAAAGAGCATGGAAGGCATGAGTGCGTCATCGTATACCTCCTTGGGCTCGAAAACAGAGGCCAGGGTACCGATAAGGCCCATGAGGAGAAGATCATATCTTCCGAAAAGGCTCTCATCCTTACAGGGGGAGAAACACATTCCCCTGATGGACAGTCCCTTAAGGGCAGCGAGCTTGGCCCTGTAGAGTATGGAGGGACGGTAGCGCATCTTGATGTAGGAGGAATCCTCGTGCTTCTTCTCTATCTTTGTGGAGATCTCGGAGAACATTCCGAAATCCAGGTTCTTGGCAGATCCCGAAGCGGGAGCACCTGCGATGATATTCTTCTTCATGGAGGACTTGTCGGAGTTGGGGAAATCAAGATCAGAGGATATCTCCTTGGCTTCCTCTTCGATCTTGGGTTCACCCTCCATCTCCCTGACCTTCTCCTCCTTGGAAAGATCGAAGTCGAAGAAGCTCTTATCCCTCTCGATCTCTTCCTTGAGATCCTTGGTATTCCTCTTCTTCTCATCCTTCTTGAGCATGGCCTTGTATCTGCCCTCATCGGTGGTAAGGCCAAGCTCCTCCAGATAATCCTTGATAGCTACAGACTGCTCGATCATCTCATCGGAGATCCAGTTGAGGATGGTGGAATCAGCATAGGAGAGATCCACTACGCCGATGGGATACTTGACGTGGTCCGCCACTGAATATGCGAAGGCAAAAGCCGATGATGAGACTTCTGCCAGTTCCTTTGTGTCCGTAACCTTGATCCAGGCCGCATCCTTGTAATGGGTCTTGGCCTCAAAGTCTATATCCTTCTCATCCGTCTCCAGTCCGTTCCTTGCAGGGGTGAAGAACCTGAGATGGTTGATGGTCTGGCGCTTCAGGGGCGCAGAAGGTGCGTTAGCCTTCTTCATGGGGATGGAAAGGAATTCCGATCCCAGGAATACCCATACGTCACCGCATCTGATGTCGGAGAAGGTAACCGTGTTGGAGAAGCACTTGAAGATAAATGTATATGCGTCGGTGGAGGCCTTGTATGCGGGGATATCGAAAACGAAATCGCCCTTCTCGGAGGTATTCGTCTCAAGACTTAAGATAACTCCGTAGTCCGTATCCAGCTTGGATACACGCCTGCCGTCCGTGGGATCTTTAGAGATCTCAAGGGTAATGGTAGCGGAAGGCGCAGCCTTTCCTCTGATCTGAAGCGGGACCTCCTGCTGGAAGACCGTTTTGTTGTTGAGCCAACTGGGCAAAATAATAGGATTGACCTGCATATGTTACCTCTCCTGTTTTCAAACATTACTATTATACATAAGAAAGCGGGATTTTTCACGAATTACTTGCATGAGCAAATTTCTTGTGTTTATAATAGTTTGGGCATATAAGTGACATTAGATCACCAAAAGCCGTAAGAGAGGGAAAAAATGCCGTTCAATATAGAATCTTTTACCGAGATCCTTAACTCCGAGTTTCCGGGAGCAAGGCTCGAACAAACATCGCTGTCTAAAGCGGAACCCGTCAAGTGTCTTCTCATAGACTCCTTGAGCAGTAATGATGTACCCCACTACCACGACTTCATCGAAGTGGCCTATGTGACCAATTCCGAAGCCACAGTCACGGTGAACAAGTCAAAATATACCGTAAAGAGCGGCGATATGCTGGTCCTTATACCCGGCGATGTCCACACATACAGCGTCAAGCCCAACTGTAAGCTGGCATGCATCCAGGCGGATACAGACTTTCTGTTCTCCACCATCCTTTCCAATTCGGATCTTCACTACAGCATGCCCTATACCCTCTCCCGTAAAGAAGGGGCCAGGATCTTCAGGGCCGCAGAACTGGACAACACCGATATCCCCAGGCTCATCTACCGTCTCTTCCAGGAGAGCACCGAAAAGAAGAGCTTCTATAAGCTGGCCATCCGTGCGGATCTCTCCAGCATAGCCCTTCATGTCTTCAGGAAATGGGACAGGATAAACAAGGAGCTCAACTCAGAGGAAAGCGAAAGGAACAACACCTCCGCCTACCGTCTTGCAGGCGTCCTGGACGCCATCGACAAGGGTTACATGAACGAGATCACCGCCGAGAGCATGGCCAAGGTGGCAGGCATGAGCTACAGCCACTTCTCAAGATATTTCAAATCATCCATGGGACATACATTCTCGGAATACCTGAACTCCATCAGGATCAAGGCTGCCGAGGATCTTCTCATAAACACGGATATCCCCGTATCAGAGGTTGCTTCAAAGGTAGGATTTGCCAACACCAGCTATTTCATCGCGCAGTTTAAGAAGCAGCTTCATATGACTCCCAAAAAATACAGGAGCAATTTCGGCAAGACAGATCTCTGATATCAGTGGGAGACTATGGTCTTTATTCCCTTACTCTCGCAGCGGGCAAGGGCCTGTTCGTCTATCTGGTCGTCAGTGATGAGATAGTCTATTCCCGATGAAGGGATAAATGCGGAGGCTGAGTCCACACCGATCTTGGTGGAATCCACCAGGGCGACTATATGTCTGCTCCTGTCGGCACATAGCCTCTTGAGCTCCAGCTCAAAGAAATTATTTCCTGAAAGTCCCAGCTCGATGGAGAATCCGTTTCCGGAAACAAAATAATATTCTGCACTGAAACGGTTGATCATCTCGCGGCACATTACACCCTCGATGGTTCCGGAGTGGGGTCTCATCATGCCCCCTACCAGGATTATGGACTTGAAGTTGTTATATCTCTGGAGCTCCAGGGCAGTATTTATACCGTTTGTGATAACGGTAACGTCTTCAGTATTCTTGAGATAAGGGATCATATGAAAAGCAGTTGAACTTGCATCCATAAAGATGGTCATTCCGTTGCCCACCAGCTCAGCGGCCTTCTTTCCGATCTTCTGCTTGAGATCGACATGGGTGATGGACCTGATCATATAGTTCTCGATCATGTCGTTCCTGGGCTTTTCGGGAAGCTTTACACCGCCGTGGTACCTTACGATGGCTCCCTCCCTGGCCAGATCGCGGAGGTCTGTCCTGATGGTGGCGCCGGTAACGTTCAGTCGCTGTGAAAGAAGGTTCGTATTCATGGAACCTTCCTGTGCCAGGATATCGAGTATCTGCTTTCTTCTTTCAAGATTGATCATGCCTTGATATTAACAGGGGCATATTTCACTGTCAATCATTTGCTTTCATTTGAAATCATCCCACGGAACATAAAAAAGCCTCCGAAACTGATGTTTCGGAGGCTATGGCTGCCGAACTAGGATTCGAACCCAGACAGACGGTGCCAGAAACCGGAGTGCTACCATTACACAATTCGGCAATGTCAATAGATTATCGACGAACGATAGTATAGCAAAGTAGATTTATAAAAGCAATATTAAAATCGAAAAATTATATGGCCCCGATCTCCTTCAGTTTATTCACGACTTTTCCCATATCTTCATAAAGCGGGATCTTTCCCTTTTCATTCCTCAGGGCATAGGCGGGATGGAAGGTGGTCATTATATAAAAACCATTTCTCTCGATGAAGAATCCCCTGACATCACGCATAACGGGTTTCACTCCGAAAAAGGCTTCATAAGCAGTTGAACCGCACAGAAGGATCACCTTGGGACGTACAAGGTCGAACTGCTCGGCAAGATGCTTCTTGCAGGCCTTTATCTCATAGGCCTCCGGACGTCTGTTCTCCGGGGGATGGCACTTTACGATATTACAGATGTGATAATCCGACGGCTTCAGATCATAGATCCCCAGAAGGTTCTGAAGGAGCTTTCCTGACATTCCCACAAAGGGAAGTCCTGTCTCATCCTCTTCCCTTCCCGGGCCCTCGCCTATTATCATCAGGGGAGCTCTCTTGCTGCCCCTGTATATGACCACATTCTTTGCGCCCTTTCGAAGGCCGCAGGAATTACATGTCCTGCAGCGTTTCTCGAACTCTTCCCAGCGCTTGTTAAAGGCATCTTCCGTCATTTGAGCACTACCACCGTTATTCCGTCATTTGACCTGGCCCAGTCGCTGTCGCTCTTGAGCCTGGGATATTTAGATACGATATCCCTGCCCTCCTGGGACATGGGACCGAACTTATCCCCGGGGCAGTAATCCTTGATGATGCCCCTTCTTTTATATGAAGCCAGTTCCGAAAGACATGCCCTCCTGATGGCTCCCCCGGTCCCCGAGGATCCGTATCCGTGGATCAGCTTTATATCCTTTGCGCCCTGGGCCCTGGAGGAATAGATGCTGTTATAGAGCTTCACCTTGGCCGTGGCGACATCGGGATGACCTGCTTCGAGATTGACTGTCTTCATGGTTCGATTATACACCACAGATAGGATATAATCCTCTTATGAGACTTGATAAGGCACTGTCCGCCTCAGGTGAAGGCACCAGGTCGGAACTGAAAAAGATCATAAGGAGCGGAAAGGTATCCGTTAACGGGAATGTGGTGACAGACCCGGGCTTTAAGGTGGATCCTTCCGATGAGATATCAGTATCCGGAAACGAAGTATCGGTAAAGGAAAACCTTTACTTCGTATTCGACAAGCCCGACAGCGTCCTGACCGCCATGGAGGACAAAAGGCTTCCCACCGTGGCTGACTATATCCCCGAAAACCTTAAGAGCAAAAAGCTCTCCCCTGTGGGAAGGCTCGACTACCACACCACGGGACTTCTCATAATCACCAACGACGGAGAGCTGTCCCACCGTCTCACCTCCCCCAGATACGACGTACCCAAGATGTATGAGATCACTTATTCAGGCGATCCCCTGGAGGAAAGTCATGTAAAACAATGTAATGACGGTGTTGTACTTGAGGAAGGAGATAAAAAGACTGTCCTCAAGCCCTCAAAGCTGGAACTTAAAGAAGGCAACCGCTGCATCCTCACCCTCTACGAGGGAAAGACCCACGAGGTCAGAAGGATCATCGCCTCCTTCGGAAGGAGCGTCATTACCCTCAGGCGTTTTGCCATAGGAGATCTTGTCCTGACAGAAGAAAAGCCGGGGGAACTCCGTCCCCTGGCTTCTGAAGAACTTCTCTCACTGATGGAAAGAGTGGGCCTTACGCAAGATCGCTGAATATAAGAAGGATCATCTCTTCCGAGGCTGCCATATCCCTGGTCTGGTCATATATGGTAAATACCAGCGAAGGTGCTGTCTTTGGCCAGCAGTTCTGATAACCCAGTCTTCTGTAGAAATCCTCATCCCTGACCATAAGTCCGATCATGATCTGCTCAGAGCTGTATTCGGAGAGATCCTCCACCACGCTGTCCTCCATGCCCATCTTGATGTTATAGGCATTGAGATACTCCATATAATCAACTTCACTGCAGTATACGGGAGTGATCTTGGAGAAAGCCTCCGGGGACAGCTCCGCACGGAGCTTCTCATATATATCGCTCATATCGATGAGATGTTCATAGTAATAAGGATATGTCTCGATATCGAAGACCACCACGTTGGGATAGCAGTAGAAGCAGGCGGTTGCCATCTGCTCTGAATATGCACCGTTCACCTCCCCCTGATCGTTGGGAACTACATAGTCTACGCAGTTGACGTAAGGGTTCTTGTAGTCCATCTTCTCAGTAAGAAGTGTCTCATAGTAGTCCCCCTCCAGGATAAAGTGGCCGATGGAAACGATGCCGCTGTCCGTCTTGGGCTTTATGAACATGTTATATCCGATATTAATGGCTGAGACCAGGATGATGATACCGATAAGGTACTTATACCAGGAATATGAAAAATAGTTCTTCCACTCGTCGGAGGTCTTTCCCAGGAACTTCTTTTTCTTCTCCCTGATCTTCTCGGCCTTGGCCCTCTGATCCCTTCTTCCCGTGGCGATATCATATGCAGCCGAAAGGTCGTTGAGCTTCTGCTCAGACTCGGGATCATTTTCTTTTCTGTACCTTTTTGAAAGCTGCCAGAACTTTTCATCTATAAGATAATCGTTTGCATCTGAAGGCAGCCCCATATATTCCCGGGCCTGCTTTTTCGTCATGGAAAGGATCTCCGGTGAAGGTCCGGAATTCTTTTCGTGCATGATCTTTTCCAGTGCCTCATCCACTGAGGACACTTTTACCAGGGCGAACTTGCTGCTTATGATACTGCAGGGGAAGTCATCGTCATTTTCATCTTCGGACATGACCATGAATACCCTTTTGCATCCCGCCTTTTCAAGTGCAGGCAGAAATACCCTGGATACCCATTTTCTGTCATTTTCATTTACTTCTGTTATGCCGGACCTGTCGATTATAAGATCCGTACTCGTATGTTTTCTTATGACCTCCGCCACGTTCATCAGCGGGGTCCTGTACTGTTCGCTCTCTACCTGCTCCTTGACTATGAGTACCGCACAGTTGGTATCCTTGTCATAGCGGCTCGTAAAGAGCTCGGAATCGTATATCTCTTCCATTAACTAAAACACCTGACCGTTGTTCTTAATATATTGGCGGTGCAGAACATGAGATCCGAAAGAGGAAGGCTTCCGTCACCGACCGCATCGATTATATCATCGATATTCTTCTGGCAGCCGGGCATCTGCCAGTCATTTCCTGAGATTATACAGTCAACACTGGAGGAAATGGAATATTTATTAGGTGCATAACCCATGAATCCTACATCCTGGGATGTGAACCAGTCGGTCATTACAACGCCCTCGAAGCCCCACTCATCCCTGAGTACGTTCTGGATAAGATCGTAGTTATTGGCTGTATGGATGCCGTTGAGAAGATTGTAGGATGTCATTACGGAGATGGGCTGTGACTTCCTGACAGCAATCTCGAATCCCTTGAGATAGAGCTCCCTGAGAGCCTTCTCTGATACATGGGAATTGGAGAACATCCTGTTCTCTTCCTGGTTGTTGCATGCAAAGTGCTTGATGGTTGTTCCCTGTCCTCCGAAGGACTGTACGCCCTCTGTATCTGCTGCAGCGCAGTGGCCTGAAAGGAAAGGATCCTCGGAATAATACTCGAAGTTTCTTCCGCAGAGGGGATTTCTGTGGATATTCATTCCGGGAGCAAGCCAGAAGTGTACATAATACTGCTTCATCTCCTCACCTACGATCTTACCCATATCGTAGATAAGATCCATATTCCAGGTCTGTGCAAGAGCTGTAGCGATGGGGATAGCCGTGCAGTACTGATAGTAGTCGACTGCATCAGCAGGTGTATCCTCAGGGAAGGGCTCCACGGATCTTCCGAAGGTGGCGCCTCCCACCAGTCTTCTGCCGTCAGCTGTAGCCTTGAAGTGGGGCTGGAGCCTTAAACCTGCAGGGCCGTCAGCCAGGATAGTCCTGGGGATCTTGCGGTCAGCCATCTCAGGGGACTCGGCAGCCGCACCGGGAACGAGAAGGGATGCCTGGCCCACCACGCTGTCCTTAAGGAGCTTTCCTGCCTCAAAAGATCCTACGCACAATGTAGCCATCTGCTCCACAGTGAGCTGAGCCGTGAGTTCCTCAACTGTAGCCTTTCCTGAAAGGACATCATCAAATGTCAGGAACTCATCGGACCTGTTGTCCGTGAATACCTTTCTCTTGTCGCTGTAGTCAGCATATTCTGTGGTGATGGAAGAACCGTCAAGAGTAAGCCTGACTGCGCTCTCCATCTCAGCTGCATCGGAAGCCCTTCTGTGCTTTCCGGGATTATTCAGTTCCTCGAACTCGTGGTCCATGGCGAAAAGGTTCTTAAGTACGGATACTGTGATATCCTCTTCGATGGTAACTACCGCTGCCACTGAAGTGGATCTTGAATCCTTACCTACCCTTACAAGATACTCGCCCTTTTCAAGGATCATGGAGGAAGATGAGACATCATATCCTGCAGCATCTCTCATATCAAATGAAACTGTGATCTCATCAGATGAACCGGGCTCTATGAGGGAAGTCTTTCCGAATCCCCTAAGCTCCTGGAAAGGCTTGTCGATCCTTCCCTCGGGAGCGGATACATATACCTGTACGACTTCCTTGCCCCTGTGCTTTCCTGTATTTGTCACTTCAACCTTTACTGAAACAACAGATCCCTGAAGCTTCACGTCCTTTACCTTTCGATTGAAAGTCGTGTAGCCCAGGCCGTAGCCGAAAGGATATCTGGGAGCGATATCAAATGAATCGAAATATCTGTATCCGATATAGATACCTTCCTTGTAGTATTCGTCATCTACATTTCCGTTATTGTGGCTGAAGTCCTGATAGCAGGGATAATCCTCATACTTATATGCCCAGGTATCAGAGAGCCTTCCTGAGGGATCAGACTTTCCGAGAAGGACGTCTGCCACCACATCACCGCCGATGTTGCCAAGCTGGCTGGCATTTACCAGAGCGGAGATCTTTCCGGCACCCAGGACCTCTGTCAGGTCGATGATACCGCCGCCGTTAAGGAGGATGATGGTACCGGGATAATATGTGGTTATCTCCTGAAGGCATTTGATCTCCTCTTCAGAGAGAAGGTAATCTCCTCTTTCATATTTCCTGTCCTTGAACTCACCTGAGTCCCTGGAGATAACAAAGATGGCCGTATCACAGTCTGTCCTGTCCTCTTCCGTTACCAGGGGAAGGACGGGATTTCCTATGGGAGTCTCGAACATGACCATCATGGGATCGATGCCCTTCTCCTTAGCGATCTTCTCGCACTTCTCGCAGTAGAGCCTGTCGTGCTCTGCCAGAGCCGCATCATATCTGTCCAGCCAGGAAGTGGTGGTGATCTCAAATCCTGCATTGAGAAGGCCCTGCTCTATGGATGTGACAGACCTTGAATATACGTCACCGGAACCTGTACCGCCCTTGACGGTATGTCTTGCACCGGAACCGAAAAGAGCTATCTTCCCGGGCTTTTCCAAAGGAAGGATACCGTCATTTTCCAGGATGACGATACACTCTCCTGCCTGCTTTCTTACGAGATCCGCATGTTCGGTCTCCTTGGGAGTGACGCTGCCGGTGGTCAGTGCATAGTACTTCATCTTAAAGTCCGCCTTTCATATACTCAGTCGCTGGTATCAAGATCCAGCGTAAGCTTCAGTTCGTAACCAGGGTATCTCGCCCTGATCTCGTCATATATCTTACCATATTCACCCTTGGGATCAGGTGCATCAAAATCTATTATAAAGTCAACGGAGATTATCTTAGATGATATGTCAGCATAAAAGCCATGGACCTGGATGACATCCTCATGGGATCTGATGATCCCCTCCACCACCTTCTTCATCTCATTTGCCTCTGGATCAACGGGATTTGTTGAATAGATACCCACTGCAGCGACGATGACCCCGCACTTCTTATAGACGATGTGCTGGATCTTTCTTGTCATGTGGTCGATCTCACCTGCGGTCATCTGCTCATCCACCTCAACATGAAGGGATGCAAGGTGCTTTTCGGGGCCGTAGTTATTTACAACCAGGTCATATACTCCCCTGACCTCGGGAACTTCAGCGGCAGCAGCCTTGATCTTATTTCCCAGCTCGCTGTTGACCCTCTCACCCAGGATCCTGCTGACGGCATCGCTTATCATCTCGATACCGGACTTTATGATCACCAGGGAGATGAGGACACCCAGATAAGCCTCAACGCTTACATGCCATATGACGAAGATGATGGCTGCAACAAGGGTCGAAAGTGAGATAAGGGAATCGAAGAGCGCATCCTTACCCGATGCCTTAAGGGAATCGGAATCAGTCATCTTACCCACAGAGCTTACGTATGTTCCCAGAGCTATCTTAACGAAGATGGCCACGATGACGATAACAAATGTAACCGCCGAATATTCCGGCACCTCGGGAGATATGATCTTCTTTACGGATTCTATAAGGGATGTGATACCTGCATAGGAAACGATGATCGCTATGACAGCTGCACTGATATACTCCACCCTTCCGTGTCCCATGGGATGCTTCTTGTCAGGCTGCTTACCTGCGATCTTTGTACCAATGATGGTAATGGTGGAGGAAAGGGCATCACTTAAGTTGTTGACCGCATCCAGGATGATGGCGATGGAATTGGAAAGAAGGCCTACAAAGGCCTTAAAGGCAGACAGAAGGATATTGGCCGCTATGCCTATGATACTTGTTCTTACGATCCTTTGCTGCCTGTTCACGGATAGCCCCTTTCAAACGAAAAACATCCTATTGATTATACCATAAAAACAACATGCACCTAATAAATATAATATATGGCATCTGTTGAACATTTGTTCTTTTTGTGTTATCATCACCCCATGGATACCAAGAAGAGGATATATGCCTGTATAGACCTGAAATCTTTCTATGCCTCGGCGGAATGTGTCGCCAGAGGTCTGGATCCCCTGACGGCAGATCTGGTGGTGGCAGATAAGACCAGAACCGATAAGACCATCTGCCTGGCTGTCTCCCCTTCCCTTAAATCCTACGGCATCTCGGGCCGCGCCAGGCTCTTCGAGGTGAACCAGAGGCTGGAACAGGTAAGGCGCAGCACCGGGAAGAAGGTGGACTTCATCATCGCCCCTCCCAGGATGGCCTACTACGTAAAGGTATCCTCCGAGATCTATTCCATCTACCTTGAATATCTCTCCGCCGAAGATATACATGTCTATTCCATAGACGAGGTCTTCATGGACCTCACGGACTATCTCTCCTTCTACAACATGAGTGCCCACGAGCTGGTCATGAAGATGGTAAGGACAGTTCTTGAAAGGACAGGCATCACCGCCACCGCCGGCATAGGCACCAATATGTATCTTGCAAAGATCGCCATGGACATCGTGGCAAAGCACGTGGATGCGGATTCCGACGGGGTGAGGATAGCGGAACTGAACGAAAGAAAGTTCCGGGAGTTCCTCTGGGGCTACAAGCCCCTCACCGACTTCTGGGGTATAGGAAGAAGGACTGCGGACAGGCTCCGCCGCTACGGCCTGGAGACCATGGGTGATATCGCCAGGAGGAGCATCGAAGACGAGGAATTCTTCTACAAGGTCTTCGGCATCGACGGCGAGATCATGATCGACCACGCCTGGGGCATCGAACCCGTTACCATGAAGGACATAAAGAACTACAGGACCTCCACCTCCTCTCTCTCTTCAGGACAGGTGCTTCCCACCGCATATAAGGTAAAGAACGCCCGTCTCGTAGTTAAGGAGATGGCGGACAACATGGTCTTCGACCTGGTAAGAAAGGAACTTCTCACCGCCTCCATGACCCTCACCATAATCTACGATGCAAAGAGCCTTGAAAGCATGGACTATAAGGGAAATATAGTATACGATCCCTACGGCAGGCCCATGCCTGAAGCCGCCCACGGCACCGTGAACTTCGGAAGTCCCACCTCATCCTCAACAAAGATAATCTCAGGAATAACGGATCTCTTCGACAGGATCGTGGACAGCGAACTCCTGGTAAGGAGGATCTACATATCCGCCAACAATACAGTAAGCGAAAAAGGCACCGGCAGGCAGCTGGATATGTTCACCGATCCCGAGAAAGAGGAAAAGGAACATAAGATCCAAAAAGCCGCCCTGGAGATAAGGGAAAAATACGGAAAGAACTCCCTCATAAAGGGCATGAACCTGGAAGAAGGCGGAACAGCCATAGAAAGGAACAGCCAGATAGGAGGCCACAGGGCATGAGCAGGGATTACGATGACCTTCTGAAGATGAAGCGTCCCGAACATATAAATGACGATTTCTCCATAAAGCATCCAAAGATGCCCCTCTCCTCCAGGGCAAAGATATTTGCCCCCTTTGCAGCGCTCAAGGGATATGAGGAATCAATAGACGAAGCGGGTAAGAAGAACAGGAACCTTTACGACTGAGTCTTTCTGTCCACGATATTGATATATGTATAAGGGATCTCGATATCGTTCCTCTCGAAGATCTCATGTACAGAGGAATTGATCTCGTCCTTGATGATCTCCGTGGGAGTCTTCTCATAATAGACAGCAACAGAAAGGATAAGTGCACTGTCAGCATAGGAAGAAAAATAAACCTTGCTGTATCCCTTCTTTCCGGGAACTGTATGGGGATTCTTCTCCACTATCTCTTCGATGAGCTGTTTAGCCACCTTGATATCCGTATCGTAGGATACCGGGAAGGACAGCCTTACAGATCTCAGGTCATGGCCGTAACTGCAGTTAACAAGAGCCATGGAATTTATAACGTGGTTAGGGATAACTTCCTTAAAGGTCTCCGTCGTAGCGATGACAACATGCCTCATGGTGATGCCCTCAACGATGCCTGCAACGCCGTTTTCCAGCTCGATCCGGTCCCCTATATCAAAGGGCTTATACATACTGATCATAAGGCCTGCAGTAAAGTCCTTTATAACATCCTGGGCTGCAAAGGTTACAACTGCAAGGATGACAGAAGTTCCTCCAAGAACGGTAGTCATTACAGACTTAGGACCAGCACAGGCCGATACTGCCAGTATCACCACCACGATCATGGCCGCGGCGTTATATATCTTCTCAAAGAAAGTGAGATGGAGGGTGGGCTTTCCCCCGGACACCCTCTTAAATATCCTCTTTCCAACGATCTTCAGGAGCTTGAGGAACAGGAAGGCTAATATAAGTACAAGAGCAATATATATGAGCTTCGAAAGAAGTTCGTAAGCAGGGTCGTTCAAGAATGCCACAATTTTTTCCAACATATAAGCCTCCCATTTGAAACTTTAGTATATAATATCATTCATTCTCGAAAATAAGGAGTTTTTTATGAACCTGATCTTTGATGTTGACGGCACTTTATGGAATACGACCGGCATAGTCGCGGGCGCATGGCAGAGAGCGGCAGACACGTCAGGACTCACCTCCGCAAAGCTCGACGCCGAGACCCTCAAGAAAGAATTCGGCAAGACCATGGACGTTATAGCACAGAACGTCTTCCCTGACATAAAGGACAAGGAAGGCAGGGACAAAGTCTCAGATCTCTGCATGATCTTCGAGCAGGAAGACCTGGATGCCATGGACGAAAAGACCACGGAAAGCATCCTCTACGAGGGTATCAGGGAAACACTTAAAGACTTAAGAGAGAGAAACAGGCTCTTTATCGTAAGTAACTGTCAGGCAGGCTACATAGAGCTCTTCATAAAAAAGACCCGCACAGAGGACCTCATAGAGGACCACCTCTGCTATGGCGATACAGGCCTCGAAAAGAACGGGACCATTAACATGCTGATGGAAAGACATAACCTGAAGAAAGAAGATACCTTCTACATCGGTGATACAGAGGGAGACCAGAACTCATCCAGGCTCGCAGGAATAGAGTTCGTCTTCGCCTCCTACGGTTTCGGAACGGCTAAGGATCCAAAACAGACGATAGAAACGTTCAGCGACCTCAGAAAGATCTTCTGATCAGGATTCATCTCCGGAGTTTATTATCTCCAGTTCCTTCTCCACGCCCATAAGGTGCTGCTTGCACTCATTTGCAAGGGTAACGCCTTTCTTGTAGAGCTCAAGGGATTCCTTGAGTTCTATATCGGGAGCGGAAAGCCTGTTGTTGATCTCCTCCAGCTCGTTCATTGCCAGATCCACATTGAATTCCTTCTTCTCATCCATCTTCCTGTTCTCCTTTCGGATCCACCGACAGGACTTCTGCGTCCATGCCGCCGTCATGTATCCTGATATTTATCTTATCTCCGACAGAAACTGAATCCAGGGACACCACCGGCCTGCCATCCTTAGATATATAGCCGAATCCCTTCACCAGTTTCGCAGAGGGTGAATTTCCATTTAAGTTCGCCAGCAGAAGAGACAGCCTCTGACTCTTCCTCTCAAGGACAGAATCCATGGATGCAGAAAGCGTCTCAGTAAGAAGAGCGAGCCTTTCCTTCCTGCGCTGGAGCTTATCCACAGGATCGTTCTTTTTAAGGAGCACCGCAAGAGATCTGTACCGGTCAGCACGGGCGTTAAGCACAGTCCGGATCTTATAGTCCATGGAAGCACGGATATCCGTAACCTTCTTTATATCGGACATAAGATCAGGGATAGCCTCCTCAGCCGCCTCGGAAGGGGTAGCCACGCGCTTGTCTGCCACATAGTCAATGAGGGTCCAGTGGCCCTGATGTCCAACGGCAGATATAACAGGTGTCCTGCAGTCTGCCACCGTCCTTGCTATGCTCTCATCGTTATATGCCTTGAGTTCCTCATCAGATCCGCCGCCGCGGCCTACGATGAGGGTATCGCATCCAAGTCCGTCCAAATGCCGGATACCCGTAACGATGGAAGGGACAGCATTTCTTCCCTGCACGTTAACGTGATACAGCACCAGCTGTATATAGGGATCTCTCTTGGAAGCGATCTTACATATATCCTTTATGGCCTGGCCGTTCTTAGAAGTGACGATGCCCACCTTGGAAGGGTGTTTGGATATGGGCTTCTTCCTCTCCTCATCGAAGAGGCCTTCAGCGCGGAGCTTCTCCTTGAGCTCCATGAGCTTTCTTTTCTCCTCGCCCTCACCTGCATCCACAATGCCACGGACCAGGAGCTTGAACTTTCCCGACTTCTCATGGAAGTTCATATAGCCCGAGATAGCCACCTGCTTTCCGTTCTCCAGCTCAAAATCAAGAGCCGCATCGGCAATATGCTCGAACATAAAGCAGTCTATAATGGAGTCCGTATCCTTGATGGAAAAATAGTAGTTCACGGAATGTCCGCTGTAGTTTGTAACCTCACCCTGTACCTTGATATTTCTAAGCACATCATCCGCAGCAACGGCAGCCGCTATGGCATTACCGGCAGAAGTAACGGAGAGATATCCGGGCATCAGAGGTGTGGAAGCAGCAGACGAAGCACCAGGAGCAGAAAAAGAAGATGAGGAAGGATCATCAGGTTCAGGACCCGAATACCACCTTCGAAGACCGTCGTTCAGCTGATCACAGTACCATGTCTTTTCCGCAGGATTCCACCTGGCTCCGAAAGCCTTGGCCTCATCCTTCTCGGAATATGGAACGTTCAATCTGAAAGGCAAGGGATCTCCTCCTTTATCTGACTATCGCAAATACCACCTGGGCACAATAGATAAGTACCATCACGATGCCCTCGCCCCTGTTGATCTTCTTGCCTGTTGCAAGGAAGATATAAGTTATGAGGCTGACAGCCATCACTACGATGATATCACAAAAAGAAGCGAAGTTTACTGCCACCGGACGGATGGTAGTGGATACTCCGAGGATAAACATCAGGTTAAAGATATTGGATCCCACCACGTTTCCAACGGCAAGTCCCGTCTCATGCTTCTTGGCAGCCACGATGGATGTCACAAGCTCAGGAAGGGATGTTCCCACAGCCACCACAGTAAGGCCTATGAGTGTCTCTGTCATGCCCAGGGAAGCCGCGATGGACTTGGCACTGTAGACGACAGCCTGTCCTCCGCCGATGACCATGAGAAGTCCCAGGACAATAAGGAAGAAGCACTTGGGAAGAGACTTCTTCTCCTCCTCGCTCTCAGGCTCGGGATGCTTCTTTGCATCTGATATAAGAAACAGGATATAGCACACGAACAGGACCAGAAGGATGATCCCCCCCACACGTCCCAGGACAGACACATCAGTTGTCATGTCATAGGAAAGAAGGTCCGTTCCAAAGAGCTTATAGAGCCCTGCCAGCACGAAGACAAGAGCCGTAACTCCGATGGATACGGGGAAGTCACGGGATAGTATACCCCTGCTGGTGGGAAGAGGGAAAAACAGCGAGCAGATACCCAGGACCATGAGAAGATTGAACATATTGGATCCCAGGACATTACTCAGGGCGATCTCATTAGATCCCTGAAGTGCGGCAGATGTACTTACCGCCAGCTCGGGAGCACTTGTTCCCAGGGCCACGATGGTAAGGCCTATTATTAGTCCCGGTACACGGAACACCCTGGCAAGGGATGCGCTTCCGTCCACAAATATGTCAGCACCTTTTATAAGGATAAAGAATCCGACAGCCAGGATAGCGATATCTATGAGCATCTTTCCCTCCATAAATAAAAATACAGAACAAGATTATAAACTTTTTTACCCTGCAAGTAAAAGCCCGATCATTCAAAAAGAAAAGAAAATATGATAAAGTTAACGTCAGCAAAGACTTGAGGGACTTACATGACAAAAGACTACCTGGCAAAAGAAAGAACACTCCGCTTCAAGGGCATACTCTGCCTTATAGTCGTCTTTGCCCACAGTAACCTTAACTACTTCTACGCCTTCGGTCCCTGGGCAGTTTCAGTCTTTTTCTTCATAAGCGGCTACGTCCTCTCCCTCACCACAAAGGGAAAGGAGATGGATGCAGGGAAGATCTTCCATAAGTTTAGAAACTTCATGCTCCCATTCCTCATCGCCGCCATACCCTACCATGTGATGTTCCACTTCTTCCCTTCGGTAAACGACTATAATTCCGTTACCGGAGCCATAAAGTGCTTCTTCAGATTCGAGCCCACCGTCCAGGCAGGCTGGTATATCGTAACCCTGATGTTCCTTTTCATCATCTACTTCATCGCCTTCAAGGCAGCGAAGGGAAACAGCATAAAGATCCTGGCCATCATGACCGCCCTTTATATCATCTATGCGGTATATGCCATACTGGTGGACGCATCCTGGGCAGCCGAGACGGCCCATATCTTCATCATCGGAGTTGCATTCAACCTCTACAGGGACAGGTTCGAAAAGTGGTTCAAGGGAAATACAGCAGCAGGATATACCCTCCTTCTTCTGTCCTACCTTTCCATCGCCCTTCCCTTCCTGTGCTATGAGAAGGAAGGCATCCTCTTCACCATCGGCATGATCGTCTTCTACCAGTTCTCCCCTGTACTCTTCCTCTACTTCAGTTACCAGACCACCATCAAGGATCCGGTAACAGCATTTCTTGGAAAGTACAGCCTCTGGATCTACCTCTTCCATGTAGGCGTCCAGTATATGCTCATGTACGGCCTTCCTGCCATGGGATATCAGATGCAGTGGACAGTCATCACATTCTTCCTGGCCACCACAGCTGTGAGCATAGTAATGGCTCTCATCGTAGGTATCCCCTACGACCTCATCAACAAAAAACTTACAGCAAAGAAATAAGAAAAAAAGAAGCGAAAGGGATCAGAACTTCTTAGCAAAATCACCCAGGTTCTGTGATCCCGGATCTACAGGTATAGACTCTTCACCATAAAGCACCACTACATCATAGCCGGCGCAGTCGGTATTTTGGAGGATATCTCCTATAAGCGTCTCAGTCATGCGTGTAAGGTTAGCCTGGGCAGCCGTGAGGATACCATCCTCCAGTGCTCTCTCCTCCTGTTCCTCAGAACAGTCAGTGAGCATATCCAGCATATCGTCATTACTGAACTGATCCATGATACTCTCAGACTCGAATACGCATTCCACCGTATCCTCATCCACATCCACGGAAAGGATAGTAACATCAGGATACATGACATAGACCTTCTCGTTCTTGTCATCGAACTCCACATGCATATCCTCCATGTCGCCTATTCCTGCAGTAACAGATCCGGAATAGGTAAACACAGCAGTCTTGCCCCACAGGATGCCGTCTCCTGCCAGCTCATATACATAGACATCTGTGAAGGTCCTCTTCTCCGTGGCCAGCTCGGCGATATCGATGAGACTGCTCTCAAGTTCGATATTCGTCTTCGTGACCTCGGGTTCCCTGTCCAGAAGATCCAGAAGCCCTCCCTTGCCCTTTATGTTCACTAAGAGGGTAATGCCCAGGATAAGCACTGCGATAAGTGCTATCAGTATAACTACGGGCATGATCTTCTTGAACATGTACTCGTAAAATCTTTCTCTTGTGCTGGGTTCGTTTTTCTTGCTCATCATTCCACATGCGAGAATGTTCCGCTTACAGTACCATAAGCGATAACATTACCCGGATCTCCATTCATATATTGATTTGCCTGTTGTCCTAAAAAGTTAATACCGGAGGAAATAGTATCCAATGAACCGGCATAATGGTCCTTCTCTGAACGAAGGGCAAAAACATAAACGATATAGTTGTGCGTCCCCGACGGCGGATAAGGTCCCACAAAGTCAGAAACGGAACCCGCAGGAAGAGACGTGGAAGTAGTCGTGGTCTTCATATGTATCCATTCAAACCCGTCAGGATCTATCATATAGACAAGATATACCTCTGCCCCGGGAACCTCCTCCCAGGAAAGCTCAGGTGAGGTGTTAGATCCAACACAAGTGTTACTTATGGAATCATCCCACACACCGGAGGAAAGAGACGTAGAAGTAACATTAAAAGTAGGAACAGATGCCAAATCGAAGGAATACTGCTTCACCGCTATCATAAACTGAAGACACATGAGCAGAGGACACAGAAGCATCCCTACAACGCCAAGTATACGAAAACCCTTACGCTTCTTAGTGATACCATAAACCAGCGAAAACACTCCGCCTGGAAGGCAGAGAAAACCGACGATGGTCAGTATCGTGCGCAGCATCATTATCATACCCATATCCTCCACCAAGATTATACAACAGAAGCAAAAAAGAACAAAAAAAGAAGCCCGGGAAAACCCGGGCTTCAAGTTAACCATTGATATCAGCCGATCTCGTAGGGATCATTGGGATCGCCTGCGGGATCGCCAAAACTGTTGCAGATGATATCCTCATCCTCGAATACGATGGTCTCCATCTCTAAGTCTTCATACTTTTCTTTCATGAGATCACCCCTTTCCTCAGTTACCTGCATTCAATGTCATTGCATATGTGCAATAATCATGCATTGCAAGAAGCAGGTTCTTAAGATCTGCATCAGACTCATCCGCATTAGCATAGATAGTAGCTACGCAGTCAGATACAGAATAGGAACATACCTCAGTCTCTGCGCCACCGTTATAGGAAACGGTAACCATGTACTTAGTTGTATAGTTCTTTGCCGAAACGGGGATCGAGATACTGATATAGTTGGGATTTCCATTGATCGTTATCTCGTCAGCAGAAAGCGGAGTTTCATTTACATAGATAACATAATCAGAAAGATTAGTATCTGCGGAAGGAAGAAGGAAGTAGTACTTGATGGTCGTCTCAGAGTTACACAGGAGACTTGCCTTGTAGAAAGACAGGTTTCCAACAGGATCCTCACTGCTTGAAGCAGTACTTGTTCCAACAGTATCTGTAACAGCCTGAGAAACATTTGCATTTGCAAGATTTCCAGTATTTACTCCGAACTTCGTCTGTGCAGCAGCACCATAGTTCAACATACTGTTAAGGAAAGGCTTTAATTCTTCTTCACTATAACCGGCCCAGTCTGAGCAGTGCTGCGAAAGATAATAAACATACCTTGAAACAGAGAACTCATCATCGGAGATCTCAAAACTATTGTTGGTAAAGTTTACTGTTGCCGTTATCAGCGAAGTCATACAAGCAGCAGGAACATTAACACTGAAGATATAGTAATCACCTGTAGCTCCTAAGCTAGAAGGTAAATCTTCTTCATTTTTCCTACCGGATACTGTCTGTGTCGGTATTCCGTCTCCTGTAAATGTGACTGTCAGATTATCTATATCAGCAGTGATGTATTCAGGAATCTTAACGTAGTAATCAATCGTAATAGATGATCCAACACTAAGTTTATATCCAAGGAGAGATACACACTTATTAAGAAGCATCGCTTCGCCATCATCTATTCCTTTGATTACCATAGTGCTAAGATCGTCACTGGTGAATACTGAAAGATCATTATTGCCAAGTCCTGAAGTAAAAGTACCTGCTGTCTGCATTGATATTCCGATAGATGAGCCCTCAGGTATAGATACTATATTTAACTTTGACTGATTAGAGATATAAAAGTTACTAATCTTCTGAATGCCTTTATTACCACTGATGATAAGAGGTGTTGTCGCGCCAGCTGCTCCAATCGTAGCATCATGGCCACTGGAAATATACACGCCTGCACCAGGAGCAGGTGAGTTAGAAGTATTGTCAATAATAGAACCTCCAACAAGTGTCAGACTTCCTGAAGATCCGTAGTACAATCCTGCACACTGTCCGCCATTTGTGTTATGACTGATCTCACCACCACTCATGGTAAAAGGTCCACCAGCAGTATATACACCACCACCGGTTCCGCTTGTACACACGTTATAAGAAATAGAACCAGAAATAAAATTGAACGTTCCAGTATTGTATACTCCGGCGCCACCACCATTACATGAGTTTTCACGAATGATTCCGCCATCCAAGGTAACTACCGAATCTGAATCCATAGCTAGAATACCGGCTCCAATTACGGTTGTCTTATTCTTCTGAATAGTTCCACCTAATATCGTAAGCGTAGATGTACTAAAACTATTATTGATTCCTCCCGCAGGAGACATATTATTTCCACCCTGGATGATTCCAGTACCGGCTTCACTTGTATCCTTAATGGTCAATGTGCCCTTATTTGTTATAACATTACCGTCTGAAACAGGTTGTTTAGAATCAAATAGTCCTCTATCGATCGTGAAACCATTTAAATCAAGGGTAATATCTGCTCCAGCAGGAACTTCAAGAGGACCATCTGTTTCAGTGTTGGGACAAACACAGTTATCTGTTAATACGATAGTCTGTGTTCCACCTTCAGCTATAGCTGCAGCGAGTTCAGACCAGGAATTGATTCCAACTTCATCAAGGACTTCTTCTTCGTCATCATCCTCTGTATCGATGATGTCTTCGTCCTCTTCTTCGATCTCTTCGGGAACTGCCGGCTCCTCCTCTTCAGGTTCTGCCTGTTCTTCCTGTTCGATCGGCAGATCTTCTTCGATCTCGTCAGCCAGAACCGTGAACGGAACGACTGAAGCCATCATGGCCGCCGACAGACAGGTCGCCAACAGTTTCTTGGTTACCCTCTTCATAAGCGTATACCTCCACATAGTATCTCAAGGTAGATTATACTAGGGCTTTCCAAGATTTCCAGTTACACTTACTTTATCGTTGTGTTACATCGGCTTTTGGGTAGTTCTTATATTATAATTTTACAGATATTTAATATTTTACAGCAATTATTTATTATTTTCTGCTACATAGTCTTCGCAGTAGTAAACGCCGCAGCAGGCATCCCCTATCTCGGTCCTGGCGATATAGTAGTAGTCCACATATTCCACACTGTCGTAGTCTATCTGGGAAACACTGTAGATGTCACCGTCTTCGGTTATGAGCCTGTACTCATCAGGATCGTTGTCGTTCGTGCCCCTGACAAAGCTCTTCTCCACGATCTTCTCTTTGACCAGGTAGACAGGGGAATCGTAGCGTTCCTGCTCCTGCTTAAGGGAGCCGTTGGCAGCAAGGATCATGCCTATGCTCAGAAGAAATACAAAGCCCCCTGCAAATATGAGGAGCAGCCTGTTGGATGTGGCTTTATCAGAGATATCCTCCTTTTTGCCCTTTAGGCAGAAACTGATGGCAACTGCTATGCCTATGAGAGATCCTGCTGCTAATGCTATGAAGACATACCTCATGACATGAAGGATTGAGTTGTCATAGTCGATCCTTGCCCTGTTCTCGCTCATGAGATATTCCTGGGTAAGGACGATCTTGCCGTCCACCTTGACTATCTCCACGTCTTCCATATGGGTGTCACGGATCTCATCTCCGGCTGTGGAGAAGTGCCATGCGAATAAAGCGGCACCAAGAAGGAGAACACCGAAGATAAGATAGACGATCCTGGCGCCTTTGGTGCTCTTCTCCTTGAAGTATGTGGGATCTGTCGTATCCACGAAGAGCTCTCTTCTCTCGCCTACCGTGACAGTGGTGAAGGAGCTTCCGCCGTCCTTGTCATACTGGGTGTAGTTTACGCCCTCGTAGTTATAAGTATAGACAGGGGCAGCCACCAGGGTCCTGGTCTGATGAGCCATTCCGTCTCCATAACCCGAATTGCTGTTATTGGACTCGAAGAAGTACTGGTATCCTATGCAGTCGCCCATTACGCTGTCCTTGTAGGATCTTCCCACAAGGCCGAACTTTGAGAAGGCTGAGATGATCATGATGATGCCCCAGAAGGCAAACTCTGCTATAAAGACTGTAAGGACGATATTGGTGTGTCCGAAGCCGGCTACATATCTTTTGAGAAAGCAGGGTATCACCACGCCAAGGCCTGTGGCAAGGAACATGAAGCCCGCTTTAGACTGGGCCCTTCCATCTTCGCTGAAAAGAGAGATGATGGGACTGATCACGAAGACCGATCCGAAGATCATGACGGCGGTCAGGGGATCGTTCTGTGATGCAAAATAGACCATGGAGCCCACTAAACCAAAGAATATAAGGACAGCCAGGATATTGGCGACCGGATGTTCCTTCACGGTGGTCCAGTAATCAGTGATCTTTTCTTTCTGGTCCTGCATTACGGCGGACAGGATCTCGCTTCTCTCTTCGTCTGTTATACGCTCGATCCCGGTGGTACTGAAGGTCCCGTCTTTCCTGCATTCCATGGCTCTTCTCCCCTTATCTATCTGTTCTTTTTCTTCGCCTTTTTTTCAAGGTACATGGCCTTGTCTGCTTTGTTAAGACACTCGATCATGTCATTCCAGGTGGTGAGCTCACAGGTACCGATGCTGGCGCTGAGCTCGAAGGGATACTTCTTCTCACTGTTGACATCCTTGATGCCGTTCCTCAGGGTCCTTATGAACTGGCCCACGCGCCCAAGATCTGACTTTATGAGGATAGCAACGAATTCGTCTCCGCCCATCCTGGCAACGAACTCTCCCTCCTTCAGGGCGCTGCTGATACAGTGTGCAGTCTCTTTTATGGCTTCGTCTCCCCTGTTATGGCCGAAGGAGTCGTTTATCTTCTTAAGGCCGTCCATATCGATGGATACGATGGTCATGTCGTGTAGCTTGTTCTTCTCCTCGTCGAACATCTCGGAGATATTCTTCTCAAAGCCCCTTCTGTTGAAGATACCTGTGAGAGGATCTCTTACATAGAGGGTGATGATGTCCTTGACGCCGAAGTATTTCTCATAGAGCTCAACCCTGTTGATGCTCTGGCCCAGCTGCATGAGAAGGAATTCTATCTTCTCGTTTATGAAGTCGGGCTTCTCTGTATCCACGACGAAGAAGCCGTAGCCGTATATCTCATTCTTATATGCCAGGGGCAGGAGGATATTGACTCCCGTCTCATCTTCCTTGAAGCCTTCCGGAAGAAGCCTTGTGTTTTCAAAGGAGATGCTGCACCTGGTAAAGCCCTCCGGTCCGTCGAAGTATCCGATGAGCTCACGGTCGTTCTCACAGTATCTGCAGAGGTAGCATTCCTTTACACTTCCCACCTTCTGCATATGTTCCAGGGTTGCATGGATGGCTGAGTCTATGGTGAGGGCGCCTTCGAAGACGGCACTCAGGATGACATACTGCCTCATGGCGTCGATGGAGTTGGACTTGGCCTGCTTAAGTGCCCTTAGAGCCTGGAAAGGATCCATTCCGCCCTCATCATTGGTGGTCTCACGGGGGACTATCTTTCCGGGTACTGTCATGTAGTACTCGGCAGGTTCCTTGGCGTGGAGTTTCTCCAGAAGGTCCACTGCTTCCCGGGTGAAATACTTCTCCGGGATCTCGCAGGTGGTAAGGGACGGGATATGGTCCTCCGATTCGGATATGTTGTCCACACCGGTGATCATGGTGTCCTCGGGGATGGAGTATCCTCGAAGGATCAGTTCGTCTACAAGGGTGATGGCCATATAGTCGTTGGAGCAGATTATAGCTTCAGGGAGGTTTCCCTCATCGCCAATGAAGAAGTCTGCTGTCTCAGGACCTTTGTCTATCCAGTATGTTCCGTGGAAGATCTTATCCTCAGTGACCTCGTAGCCCGCCTCGTGCATTGCATCCTCAAAGCCTGCCCTTCTCTCGGCGGCATCAAGAAGATCGTCCCTTCCTGTTACAAATCCTATATTGTCAGTCTCGCACTTGGAGATAACATACTTTGTCATGTCGTACATCATGCCCCTGTTGTCAGGGACGATGTTATAGAATCCCGGGACCTCCGACCTTATGCAGACCACAGGGGGAACATCGCTCTCTGAAGTCAGCTTGTCCACCAGTTCATTAGCCATTCCGGCATGGTTCAAGGTATCGTAGCAGAAGATGATACCGTCGTAAGAGGTAACATCAGGTAGCGAAAGTATACTCTTAAATCCAATGACGTGGAGCGGGTTAAGGCTGGGAAGCGAACAGTTTCCGTAGATATCGATCCTGTGGCCTCTCTCCTGAGCAAGATCATTAAGAGTTCTTATGACGGACAATGAGTAGTCCCTGTACATGTCCCCTATAAATGCACAAATCCTCATGACATTATTATACTACTGCCTCCCTGTTCATTCTGTACAAAAAAGCCCTCCCGGATTTGTAACCACTGATGATGCTTTTCTTCCTGTTTTGCCTAACTTATTCCTGTTTTGTATAATATATTTTGATTATCAAAGTATCGGAGGTGATCCTTATGAAAAAGCCCTGGATGATATCTCTTATCGTGGCTGCCGCAGGACTTCTGCTCCTTCTTCCGCCCCTTTATGCATCCTTTGATCTGTCCCGGCTTTTTGTAGTCAGATATGAGGATGATGCGATCACTCTTTTTGATCTGGTTCCCCTTGGCGCACTGATAGCCTGGCTGGGCCTGGTATCACTTCCCTTCACACTCTATGCGTCTAAAGCGAAGAAAAAGAAATGGGTCTGGGCAGTAATATCCATTTCGGACCTTATCCTGGCTGCCCTGCTTGCCGTAGTCGCCTTCTACACATATCTGATGCTGACTCCAAGAGCAGCATTCAAGTTCTACAATACCGAAGATAAACCTATTCTTATTTCCTATACTTTTGATTTTTTCGGCCAGGGAGCTCCCCATGAGGTCTATTACCAGAAGTCAGACTTTGTCTATGAAGAGGTGGATCTGTCCGGCCTCGCTCCCGAAGGTTATGTTGAACCCCGGTGGACCTATCTGATCCGGGAAGAAAAGGGATATGTGGATTTCCGGGATAATGAAGATTATCAGACGGAACATATCTGCTACTGGGATGATTTCTACAAATAAAAGATGCCCCGCCGTGTGGCGGGGCATCTGTTTTTAGCTTTTCTTCTTTTTTCTGCTTATTCTGCCAGCAGGAGGTTGTATGCTTCCAGGCTCCTGATCCTTCTTGTCTGAAGGAGAGCGATGAGGAAGGAGATGACTATAAGGAATATTCCTACGATCACCACTCCTATCACCGGGATATTGAAGTCAGACTTGATTATGCCGAAGGAGCTCATGATGATGTTCATCATGGGATTGGCATAGAAGTAGGACAATACCGAGAATACCAGCACGGATAAGATGGTGGTGGGCATGAAGCTCAGAGCTGTCTGAAGCCTCAGGTTGCCGGAGGAGTATCCGATGGCCTTGAAGACACCATAGTCCTTCTGCTTGTTTATGATAAGCGTCTTTACCAGGAGGTAAAGGGTGAGGAGGATAACAAGAGAGGATACTATGAACATGAGTCCAAGCATCGCAGCTGATGCGGACTTGAAGGTGGTCATGGAGCCCTCCACTACTTCAAAGAAGTTCATGGTGGAGATGACATGTACTCCGTATTCGTCAGTACACTTGTCGAAGACTGCCTCCACTGCTTCCACGGATTCCTCGTCGGTATCGAAGTAGTAGTATGCGGGAGCCATCTCCAGATCCATGATGCGCTCTGCGGCAACACTGTTCATGACTGCCTCCTTACCGCCGTTATTGGTGGTCTGGACAAGACCGGTTATGAGGTAGGCGTAGGAATCTTCTCCATATGTGAGCTCGATGGTATCTCCAACGTTAAATCCGTATTCCTTACAGAACTTACCGCTGACAGCGATCTCATTGTCGTACTGGGGGAGTTTTCCCTTGTAGCAGACATTCTTGTTGTTCATGGCATATACATCGTCCATGATGTATGTGGTGAGACGGTCCTCTTCACCGTAGCAAAGGTCCACCATGATGATGTTTCTTATGTTGCTGACACCTGCTGTATTCTCCAGGAATTCCTTTCCGTCCTCCTTTGTATCGCCGTCGAAGGCCACGATACCGTCGCAGAACTCAAAGGTGAGCATATCGATCTTCGGATGCACATTGAAGTTCTCGTACAGGAGGACTCCCACGGTGCAGAGAAATACCATGGCACCGACGACGATGAAGGTAACGATATTCTGCTTCATGTTGTAGAACGTGGTCTTCAGGGCAAGAGCCAGGTTGATGCCGAGTCCGGTACGGTCGAGCCTTACCCTGTTTTTCTTGAAGTTGTGGTTTTCTGTGCCGTCTCTAAGAGCCGTGATGGGCTCGATCTTTCTGATCTTATCCAGGGAGAACTCAGTGACTATAAGGGCAAAGAGTACTATGGACAGGAGCACCAGCAGCATGGGAAGAAGGACAAAGGATGCCTTGTAAGGGATACCCATCTGGGATACGGCGATCTTCGCGAAGGCCGGCATTGCCAGATATGCGGCAGCTATACCAAGCAGGGCGCCTGTTCCGGCCAGACCGCAGAAGAGTATATGGAGAGAGATCTTGATATCCCTGCTGGTATATCCTATTGCCTTCAGGGTGCCTAAGGTCCTCATGCTCTCCTTGATGTAGTTTCTGATGCAGTTGACCAGCATCATGAGTACTACGATAAGGATTATGCCTGTAACGACCATGAAGGATATGACAAAGATCAGTGAGATAAATGTCCTGTTCTGTATATTGTTTTCCAGGGACTGGGAGGCAACGACTGCTCCGGGAGCCCTTGAGATAAGGTCGTTACTGAACCTGATGGAAAATGCAGACTGCTTTACGCCCTCCTTGAGTTCAAAGATGATGAGATAGCAGTCGCTCTTCCCTTCAATGGAATTCATCTCTTCGTATGTATCGTCATCTACTACGATCTCGTATGCTCCGGAGTTATTGCATCCGAAGTAGGGAGTCGTAAGAAAGCCCCTGACCTTGAGATCGTAATGCCTGTCCTGTACATCGAAGGAGAAGGTATCTCCGATATTGAATCCTCCTGCAGAATAGAAATGATAAGGCAGATATACATAGTCTGAAGTAATGGAAGTGTCTTCAGTTACAATCTCGGAATTGGCCATTTCCTTATGGAAAGCTGTCTTTGCATCGCAGTACTGGATATTGGCAGACATCTTGCCGTCACCGAAGGGAACGGAAGAGATATAGGTAAGGCACTTATATGTGTAATGACGTGTTGTATCTTCCTTGAGAAGTTCGTTGATGACTGTCTCATCAACACCATCCAGGTTGGATGTGATCCTGATGAAGCCGTCACCGGAATCAAGCCGTGCAGCTTCTCTCTCAGCCAGAGGATATGCGTCCGTCAGGATGAGCAGCGACGTGCTGAACAGGAATGCCGTAAGGAGCATAAGGCACAGAAGTCCTATGGATGTGCCCCTGTTGTTCTTAAAGTGGGAACGGGCGAGAAGGATGCTCTTATTCATGATCACCACCCCATTCCGTTTAAGAAGTCACGAAGCATGTTGTGTCTGTCCTTGTCTCCCGATACGTAGGTTCCGAGATCGAGTTCCCCTGCGATCTCACCATCCTTAAGGTAGAGGACCCTGTTGCCTCTTCTTGCACTTGTTACATCATGGGTTACCATGACGATGGACTGACCTTCGTTATTGAACTTTGTCAGTGCATCCAATACATCTTTTCCCGTTTTCGAGTTGAGGGCGCCTGTAGGCTCATCGGCAAATACCATGGCGGGCCTGTTTACCAGGGCCCTTGCGATACCTGCTCTCTGTGCCTCACCACCTGAGATCTGTGAGGGGAACTTATCCCAGAGGTGTTCTTCCAGGTCTACTGACTTCAATACTTCACCTGCCCTCTCCACAGCCTCTTTCCTGTCGTTTATGGTAAGAAATGCTGCCGAGAGGATATTGTCCATTACGCTCATAGAATCCACCAGATATGTCTGCTGGAATACAAAGCCGCAGTTCTCTCTTCTGAAGAGTGCCAGCTGGTCGGAATTCATCTTTGAGATCTCCTTGCCGCAGAAGTCGATCTCGCCCAGGGTGGGCTTATCCATTCCGGAAAGTGCATAGAGGAGTGTGGACTTACCTGCGCCTGAAGGTCCCATAAGGATGGTGAAGTCACCTTCCCTTATCTCAAGGTCGATATTTCTCAGTACGTGCTGCTGCACTCCTCCATTGGAAAATGTCTTACATAATCTCTTTGTCTCGATAATGTTCTTCATGGGTTTGACCCTCCTTTTATGGCCTTATGATACAGGACCTACTCTTAAGGGCCTTTAAGGATCTCTTAAATAAATCTTAAATCGTCCGGAGATATAATATAGCCTTAAATCCGGGATCTGCATTTTTAAGTTCCAGCCTGCCGTCCATATTGGTGAGGAAGTAGTCCGTAAGGTACAGGCCAAGTCCGGCTCCGTCCCGGGAAACTGCATCCTTTCCTCTCTTGTATTTCTCCTTGAGAAGTGGAAGTTCGTTTTCCGATACTCCCGGTCCCTTATCCGATATCTCTATCACCAGGTATTCGTCTTTTATGTATGCATCTATGGTGATATCAGTATCGGCATATTTGTAGGAGTTCATGAATATATTGTCGAAGGACTGCTGGAGCCTGAGCTTATCTGCAAAGATGCTGCAGGACGGGATACTGAAGTCTCCGGCCTTCCTGAGGTAGTCGGAATTCCTGATCATGTCGGTGACAAGCCCCGACTTGACCTCAACGGGGCTCACTGTGATCTCCGTCACATCCTGTACGCTTGAGTTAAAGAGGTTGTCCACCAGGACAGTTATCTGGTCGCTCTTTATGTTGATCATGTTGAAGTATTCCTTCAGCTTCTCCTCTTTTGCCAGTTCATATCCGATCTCGGAGGATGACTTGATGGAAGCCACCGGGGTCTTGATGTCGTGGGAGAGCTTGGCCACCATCTCCTTCTTGTCGTCGTTGGCCTTCTTCTCTGCCGCCCTGGCTTTCTTCAGTTCCGTCCTCATGATGTCAAAGCTCTCGGTGAAGCTTCCGAAGATATGCTTTCTGTCAACTTCCAGGGGGATGTCCAGATTTCCTCCGGCGACCCTGGCGGAGAAGTCCTTGAGCTTTTCGAAGGGAACGATGATATTCCTGTTAAGGTATGTGTAGTATCCGATGATCAGGGCCATCTGAAGTCCTGCAACGCAGACTATGGTCAGGATGATCCAGTTCTTGTATACCCTTACGCTGTCTGAAGTGCTGTTGTGGATAAGGACCTTTATGCCCTGGTGCTGTTCCAGGTCCAGGATGGTGTCGCCGTTCTTTATGGCATCGTTCAGGGATCCCGAGATATCCTCCGAAGTCCTGTAGATTACTTTTCCCTCTTCGTCCAGGATAACGAAATCAAGATCCTTACTGTATGCGGATTCATTGCCATAGTTGGCGTCGATGCTCTTGATGCACTCATTCACCTTGACCGTATCCTGGGCCACGGTATCTATCCTGCTAAAGAAGAAAGTACACAGTGATATCTCCGCCAGAAAGGTCAGGACCACCAGGATCAGGAACGGGTAGCGTCTCATTACTTCCCACCTGAGATGAACTTATAGCCTTCTTTCCAGACCGTAACTATAAATGCGGGATTCTGGGGATCCTTTTCGATGGCTTCCCTGAGCTTCCTTATATGTACATTAAGAGTTCCGTCGGAAGTGAACTTATCCTTCCAGACGTTGTCGAAGAGTTCGTTCTTGGTGATGAGGCGGTCCTTGTTGTCCACCAGATATGAAAGGAGGTTGAACTCCAGGTTGGTAAGCTTCTTCTCCTGACCGTCGACATAGAGCTGCCTGTTGATGCGGTCGATCTTAAGGCTTCCGCAGGTGAAGATATCCTCTTTTTTCTCAACTGTATTACTGAACCTTCTCAGGACTACCTTTACCTTGGCAAGGAGTACGCCCAGGGAATAGGGCTTCTCTATATAGTCGTCGCCTCCGATGTTCAGGGCCACGATCTTATCATCATCAGTATTTCTGGCAGATATAAAGAGGATAGGGATACTCTCCGTCTCCCTTATGTGCTTGCAGAGTTCAAAACCGCTGCCATCGGAGAGATTGATGTCCAGGAGGATGAGGGATACTTCGTTGGAAGACAGGAATCCAAGGGCCTCCTCTTTACTGTAGACGGCCTTTGTCTTTACTTCGAACATATTGAAGTACTCACAGGTATTATCCGCGAGCTGCTTCTCATCATCTATTATCAGACAGTCAAACTTTTCACTCATATGATCAGTATACCACTATTTGAACTTTTACATATCCGGCAGATACCAGGAGAACCTGCCGTATGAATCTATCTTTGTACAGTGCTCTGTTATATAGGAATATATCCCCTCAGGATTCTGGTAGTTCTCAGTATCGTAGTCGTCCGGGATCAGGATCACCGTATAAGGGTCGCTGCAGGCGGAGACTGCATAGTCCAGAGGATCCGTGGTGCCCAGGTTCCCTCTGAGGAACACATCGTAGGGCGGGTTGATATCCCCGGTGATGATAGAGTCCATAACAGCTCCCGAGGAGAAGAAAGCCACTTTATATCCGGCATTTTCGTATTCTTCGTTTATCTCGGAGATATATACATACGTCTCATATATGCCGTTGTCCGTGGGGATCAGTACCAGCTCAGGGCTTCCTTTGCACATGACGGATCCCAGGTTTCCAAGAACGTCGGTAAAGAGACTGAATATGGCTATTGCTGTGATGCCGAAGATGCATATCTTCTTTTTCATCTCTTCCCTGCCCGTCTCCTTAAGGATCTTAAGGATGGGGATCCAGGAGAACATGGCAGCATAGGAAAGGTGCATCATGTCCACGATGGGGATGGCGATGGTGGCAGCAACTGCTGTGAGCACCAGGTGATAAAGGACCTTCTCTTCCTTCTTTTTCCTGTAGATGATGATATCAGAGATGATGCCTCCTGCGATGATGAGAAGGACTGGTATGGAGTCCGGGATAAATGCCGTATTGGACTGTCCTTTCTTAAGGAGAGAGAAGAAACAGTAGTCCCAGAAATCGAAGAAGGATCCAGTCGCCAGAAGATATATAAGGAACATAAGGCACGGTACCGATGCTCCCAGGATAAAGGCGCCCGCCTTCTTCCCCTTCTGCTCTTTTCCCTTTATCAGCAGGATGAGACAGGCTATCGTCAGAAATACTCCCGTGGTCTGCCGGGACAGTATACCCAGGGCACAGAAGATCCCCAGGGCATGGCCTGTATGGGGTGTATATTCTTTTTTCAGAAGTACATATGATGTCAGGATAAAGAAGAACAGGAGTGTGTTATATGTGGCAACATCAAAGAAGATGATGCCCAGGACAGTTGCAAATATTGAATAGGCTGCTCCCAGTTCCTTCCTGGCCGTCTCATAGAAGAACAATGCTGCGGCTGAGAGCATCAGGGATGAGACTATCCTGTACATGAGAAGTGTCCTGGAAAGCCTCAGGGGAAGGGACATCAGCATGAAAAACAGTGGCATCTGGAGCATGTTATAGTCCCTGTAGGGGATATATCCCATGGCAAGGCCCCTGGAAAGATCGTAGTTCCAGAGTTCGTCCGCAAGTCCCAGGGGGCGCAGGAGCTGTCTGGCAAATACCATTACCAGAACCACGGCTCCGACTATTATCCTGTCCTTTGTGTACTTCTTTTCCATCTTATCCTCCATCCTTTATCTGAACCTGAGCACCAGGAAGATGAACAGTGCTATATGGAGCACCAGGAAGATGGGCACCGGGATAGTGAACTGAAGGTGCTTTGTCTTATGTCTGAAGATCTGCATGGAGAGGTATCCTCCCAGGGCACCTCCGATAAAGCAGCACCCAAGAAGGGCCGCTTCGCTTATCCTCCACTTTCCTTTTTTCGCCTTGCTCTTGTCCACGGCAAAAAGGATGAAGGTCCAGAGGTTTATCACTGCATAGTAGATCATAAGGAACTTTATCATGTGACCGCCTTTCAGTTCAGATCGGAACTAAGTGAATTGGGAATGCCACGGGGACCTCTTATGGCAAAGATGCCATATTCGTCACGGAGGACTTCGAAGGTGAAATCACCGGGATCGTAACGCTTTATGAGCTTCATGCGCATGAGGGCCTTTATGGAGAGATTACTGTCCTCATATTCGTAGGGGATATCCGTTTTCGTGATCCTGCACTTAAACAGGATGGCGGATACCGGAGCTGCAACATAGAGGTATACCGTATCCCCAACCTTTATGCCTGCCCCCTGCTTCCAGTCCGCCTCATCGGTATCGTCAAAGATATGCTCCGCATCGTAGAACTTGGGGTTGGCAGGTACTATCCACTCCTTGGGAGGGCGGTCCTTTACTACTCTCCTTCCAGGGGACGTGGCGGCAAAGCTCACGTCTATAAGGTCAGATATCTTTTCCATGGGCACCGTGCCGTCCAGAAGGACAGATACCCAGTGCTTCTTGTTCATGTGGTATGAGGGGAATATCCCTTCCTCATGGGTGATCATGTCGTGGAGGATGGGATCATCGATCTTGAGGTTCATGGCATGGACAGGCTCATCGGTATCAAAGCCGAACCTGGACCTTTTTACGCTCATCACCAGGGCAAACCATTTTTTGTTGTCCTGATGCCTGAAGACCGCAGAATCATCGTTGGCCCAGGGGTAGTCCGGGTCTGCACCGTACTGGCTCTTTATATATCCGAAAACACTGTCTTTATACATGGGTATATTGTAACACAGAGGAACGTGACACACGGGGACGTATCTCTTGGTGACACACTTTGGCACATGGGGACGTATCTCTTGGTGACACACTTCGCATGTCAGTCGAGATACGTCCCCACCATGCCATCGCATGTCAGTCGAGATACGTCCCCGTGTGTCACTTGCAACCTTCCCTGTTTTTTTCCGTGTATATAGATATAGAGGAGGTTTTTATATGAAAACTTTTAAGCGTGCCGGAACTGTTTTGCTAGTATTATTAATGGCTTTGAGTCTTTTTTCCTGTTCTAAGGACACCCGTAAAAAAGACAGGAAGGACAGGGAACCTTCCTCTGATCCGGAAAAGCCCATTTCCCTTCCCATAGACGAAGACGAGCATGTTATCTTCTATGAGCACAGCTGCAATTACGCCTGGGGCGCATATGAGTACGGCCGGTGCATTACAAACAAGTGCAACGTCTACGAGTTTTCCGACTATGACAGAATCTCCAATGATTATCTGGCTAATTTTGATTTCTGCATCGGATGTCTGTCCCCTTCCTATACGTTAGAGGAAGACTTTGTTAACGATATGTATGAGCTGGCCTGTGATCTTGATCCTTCGGCTGAATATATAGAAGATTTCTTTGCATATGACGCAGGAGACAGTTACTACTATTTTGTAACAGATGATGGCCAGTCCATCCAGTTCATGAACGAAGGATGCTATAAGGGAAGTCTTAAGGGAGCTCCAGACGAACTTCTGGGTATGTGGCAGGAGATGTTTAACCACATAGAGACCTCTTACAACAATGATCCGCTCTACGACATCTACTCAAGTTCTGATTGTCTGAGAAGCTGGACCGTGTCTGATATGGATGTGGACGACGGCAAATATTCCTTCGATTCAACCGGCGATCTTCTCTACTTCCTTACAGAGAATAACATCCCCGTCTCCGATGAGGATCTGCAGGCCATAGAAGCCAGGGATGAGTATCTTCAGTACAACGGTAAGATCTTCCTGGATATAGACAGCAATGCCGGCAGTCTACAGAGTGTCTTCTTTGTAGATGAGGATAACCGCATATGTTACTTCGACCACATGCCCGGCGCATTCCAGACTGATCTTTCTGATACAGTTATCTCCATATATATGTGGAACTCCTGCTGGGATATTTCTAATCCCTATGAGGATCCGGAGGGTGTGGAATGGGCCCACTGGGCACCGCCCCCTGCTCCCGCACCTGATTTCCCTCCTACTACGGACGGGTCTGAGCGCCTTGTCTTCTACTATCAGTTTGAATCTCCCCTGGACTATCACACCTGCCGCGGATTCTTCGTCACAGACCAGTATAATGTCTATTACTACGAAAACGAGTGCTGGGAATACACTACCGACCGTCCCATCGACAGGTTTGAGCTGGTACAGGAGAATCTGGAGCCCTATACCACCATAGATATCGAATTCTTTAATTCCCTTTGTGCTGAAGCCGGAAACCTGGACCCTGACGAGGATTATCCGGTAAGTCTGGGGATCGATAACGGAAATGAAGGCTATGCATACTATATAGATGTGGACGGAACCATGATCCAGTATGCCACCTACGGATCTTATACCGGCAGTATGGATTCAGCTTCCACCGCTATGGTAGACATGTGGGATACCCTCTTCAATCTGGCTAACGATTCTACGGATTATAACGGATATTACAGCTGTTATACCGAAACAGATATTCCTTTTTACAGCTTTGGAGTGGATGTGGATGCCCCCTGTGGCTGCTATACATTCTCTTCCACATACGACCTTCTTACTTATCTGGAATCAGTAGGCATCACATTTACCGATGATGTTATAGAGGCCATAGAAGCTGAGGATCAGACACTGGGATACGGAAGGACCATTTTCCTTGAGATCGCGGACCTGGAAACAGCTTTCCCCAGAAATGCCATCTTCATCAATGACGTAACCGGAGAGACTTTCTTCGGCGGCTACAGCACGGATATAAGCAACGGAGGGTCCATAAGGAGCGTATCAATCGCTATTGCGCCTGATGCATTATATACTGACACTTATCTGACGCCTGATGGTGCTGAATGGTTCAGCATGTAAACCGTTTCAGCATCCCGATATATTCTTCCGTCAGGGTCGAGGGATGGATCTGTGACGGAAGGATATATCCTATCTGCATATAGTCGTCTACCTTCAGGGGCTTGGCGATGATGTGGGGACCGTTAAGTTCCTCACTGATAACGCCACTGCAGATCGTATATCCGTTAAGACCTATAAGGAGATTAAAAAGAGTGGCCCTGTCCCTTACGATAAGCTCCTTATCGCAGTCCACAGTGCTGAGTATCTCCTCCGAGAAATAAAAAGAGTTGTGACTGCCCTGCTCGTAAGAGAGTCTGGGATACGGCTTTAAGTCGTTCAAGGTCAGGCTCTTTTTATTTGCCAGGGGCGAATCCTTTCCGATGAAGACATGGGGCCTGGCCTTAAAGAGAGGATGGAAAGTCAGGCTATTGTCCCTTAAGGTCTTCCTGATGACGGTCTCATTAAATTCGTTCAGATAGAGGATACCGATCTCGCTTCGAAGGTGGGATACGTCGTCGATGATATCGTAGGTCTCTGTCTCCCTCATGTGAAATTCATACTTCTCCGCCCCGGATCTTTTCAGCAGCTCGACAAAAGCCTCCACGGCAAAGGAATAGTGCTGTGAGGAAACACAGAAGCGGAGCTTTCCTCTTGTCTTTCCCGTATATCTCTCGCTTATGAGATCAGTCTGGTCCAGCACCTGTCTGGCGTAGCCCAGGAACTCCTCGCCTTCAGTGGTGACTTCTATTCCCTTGTTGCTCCTGGTAAAGATGGTTATATCAAATTCCTTCTCCAGTTCGTTAATAGCGGAAGTCAGACTGGGCTGGGCAATAAAGAGCCTTCTGGCCGCTTCTGTGATATTGCCCGTTTCCGCTACTGTTACTACATATCTAAGCTGTTTTAAAGTCATCTGTTTTCCCTCTGATTTTATAGATTTCTCTACGATAATACCATCTACTATAGATTTTATCTATGGTCAACTCCAAAAAACATGTATTATACCTACTACTCCCATAGGTTTATACTGCATTCATCAAAAAGCAGTGGAGGAACACAACATGAAGACAACAGTAACAGGCTTTCCCAGGATAGGAAAGAACAGGGAATTAAAGTTCGCATCCGAGAAGTATTTCCGCGGAGAGATCTCTGAGGCAGAGCTTCTGGAGGCAGGCAGGGCACAGAGGGAATACGGTATCCTCACCCAGAAGGAGGCAGGGATCGATCTTATCCCCGTAAACGATTTCTCTTTCTACGACAACGTACTGGATACTGCATTTCTCTTTAATGTAGTACCCGCAAGATATAAAGAGTTGGGCCTCTCCCCCATCGATACTTATTTTGCAGCAGCAAGAGGATATCAGGGAGATAAGGGCAACGTTAAGGCCCTGGCCATGAAGAAGTGGTTCAACACCAACTACCACTATATCGTTCCCGAGTTCGAGGACGGAACAGAGATCTCCCTTTCCGGAACAAAGCCCGTGGATGCACTCCTTGAGGCAAAGGCACTGGGAGTTGAGGCAAAGGTTCAGATCACAGGACCTTTCACATTCCTTAAGCTTTTAAAGTTCACAGGATCTTCCAAAGCTGAGGATATCGCAGGAACTCTCGTATCTGAATACGTTAAGCTCTTTGGCCTTATCTCCGAAAACGGCGGATCCTTCGTACAGCTGGATGAGCCCTGGCTCGTAAGAGATCTTACAGATGCTGACATCGCACTCTTCAAGAAGATCTACGGCGTTCTCCTCTCCGGGAAGAAGGGACTTAAGATCATCCTCCAGACATATTTCGGAGATATAAGGGATGCATATGAGACAGTAACATCTCTGGACTTCGATGCCATCGCCCTGGACTTTGTGGAGGGCAGAAAGACCCTTGAGCTCGTTAAGACATATGGCTTCCCCAAGGGCAAGACCCTTATCGCCGGCATCGTAAACGGAAAGAATATCTGGAAGAATGATTACTCAAAGTCAAAGGAGATCCTTGACGCACTTAAGGCTATCGCGGCTGAAGATGACATCATCATCGGAACATCCTGCTCCCTTCTTCACGTTCCCTATACCCTCAAGAGCGAGACAAAGCTCAAGGAGGAGTACAAGGCACACTTCGCCTTTGCTGAGGAAAAGCTTCTCGAGCTCAAGGACCTCTCTTCTCTTAATGACTCTGTCCTTTCCGCCAACAAGGCACTTTTCGCAGGACGCCCCGACATTATCGACAACGAAGTTAAGGCACGCGTCTCAGCCATAAAAGATGAGGACTATACACGTCTTCCCGTTTTCGAGGAGAGGGTAGCTGTCCAGAACGATATCCTGAAGCTTCCCCTCTTCCCCACCACCACCATCGGATCCTTCCCCCAGACAGACGATGTCAGGAAGAACCGCCGCGCCTTCAAGAACGGTGAGATCTCAAAGGATCAGTATGTTGATTTCAACAAGGGAAAGATCAAAGAGTGTATAGAGCTTCAGGAGAAGCTTGGCCTTGATGTCCTGGTACATGGTGAGTACGAGAGAAACGACATGGTAGAGTACTTCGGAGAGCACCTTTCCGGCTATCTCTTCACAGAGAAGGCATGGGTACTTTCCTACGGTACGAGATGCGTTAAGCCCCCCATCATCTGGGGTGACGTCTCAAGAAAGACACCCATCACCGTGGAGTGGTCAAAGTATGCCCAGAGCCTTACGGACAAGCCTGTAAAGGGAATGCTCACAGGTCCCGTTACTATCCTCAACTGGTCCTTCCCCAGAGAAGATATCTCCATCAAGGAGAGCATCCTTCAGATCGCCCTGGCTATCCGCGATGAGGTCCTGGACCTGGAGGCAAACGGCATCGGCATCATCCAGATCGACGAGGCAGCCCTCCGCGAAAAGCTCCCCCTTAGAAGATCCGACTGGTACAGCGAATATCTTGATTTCGCCATCCCTGCCTTCAGGCTTGTACACAGCGGCGTAAAGCCTGAGACACAGATCCATACACATATGTGCTACAGCGAGTTTACAGATATCATCCCTGCCATCGATTCCATGGATGCTGACGTCATCACCTTCGAGGCATCACGTTCCGACCTTACCATCCTTGACTCCCTCAAAGAGAACAACTTCAAGACCCAGGTAGGTCCCGGCGTATACGATATCCACAGCCCCCGTGTTCCCTCCACAGAGGAACTGGTGGGCCAGCTCACAAAGATCAGGACAAAGACAGACGACAGTAAGCTCTGGGTAAATCCCGACTGCGGCCTTAAGACAAGAGGCACGGAAGAGACTGTAAAGAGCCTTGCCAACCTGGTAGAGGCAGCAAAGATCATAAGGCAGAGATAAGAGATGAAGATAGCTGACATCTACAAAAAGGATAAGAGATCTCTTTCCTTCGAGATATTTCCTCCGAAAAAGGATTCGGAACTTAAGAGCATCGACGAGACCCTGGACGTCCTGTGCGAGCTCAGGCCCGACTTCATAAGCGTCACCTTCGGCGCCGGAGGAGGTCTCGACACGAGCAGGACCGTGGAGATCGCAAAGACCATCAAGCACAGGTACAATGTGGAACCCGTGGTCCATCTCACCTCCCTTCACTACAACAAAGAGGAGATCGACTCCTTTGCAGATGTCCTTGAGGCGGAGGGCATCGAGAACATCCTGGCACTTCGCGGGGACAGGACTCCCCTGGTGGCCGAAAAGGATGATTTCCACCATGCCTCCGACCTCATCTCCTATCTCAGGAAAGATCATGACTTCTGTTTCCTGGGGGCATGTTATCCCGAGTGCCACCCCGAGTCCTCTGACAGGATAAATGACATGAAGGGGCTGAAGCAGAAAGTGGATGCAGGAGCATCGGTCCTTATATCCCAGCTGTTCTTCGAGAACAGGCGTTTTTACGACATGTGCGAAAACTGCAGGATCGCAGGGATAGACGCCCCGGTGATCCCGGGTATAATGCCTGTGGTAAATGCAGTCCAGATCAGAAGGATGATCTCTCTTTGTAATGCCACCTTCCCCGAGCGGTTCAGAAAGATAATAGCAAGATATGAAGATAAGCGGGAAGCTCTCTTTGATGCGGGAATGTCCTATGCTTTAAGCCAGATAATCGATCTTATCGCCAGCGATATCCCGGGGATCCATCTCTATACCATGAACAACCCCGTGGTGGCCAGGCGTATATGTGAGGGCATCAGGAATATCGTCTGATATCAGTTTTCCTCATCTTCCCCCTCGGGAAAGAATTCGAAGACCTCATCATCATCCTGGATGATATTTCCTGATACGTCCATCTCCTTCTTTATGACGGATACCACATTATCGTACATCACCATAGCCGTCTTATGTTCCTTTTCGATGAAGTCGCGGTCGCCCTTTCCTGCGGCGGCCTCCAGCTCTGCGGCTATGGCCGACAGTTCAGTGGCACCAATAGTCTTTGAGGTGCTCTTAAGGGAGTGGATATATATCCCGTAATCCTTCCAGTTCCTGCTGTCAAAACAGCTCTTAAGATGGGCTGCCTTTGTGGTCTCCTCCAGAGCAAACTCCTTGAGGATATCCTTATACATCTCCTCATCACCCTGACAGAAGAAAAGTCCAGAGGATGTGTTGATGCCCGCTCTCTGAAGAGCGCTGTAAAGTTCGGGATCCGACAGTTTTCCGTTATCGGAGACCTCCTCCATGGCCATGGTCACCTTCTCTTCGGGAAGGTACTTTATCAGGAGCTTTTCTAGCTCGATGCCGTCCACGGGCTTACTCAGGTAATCGTCAAAGCCCTCAGCCATATATGTCTCCTTTGCACCTTTGACCACATCTGCAGTCAGGCAGATGACAGGAGTCTTACTGTTCTTTCCGTCCTTTTTCTCCTTTATCCTCTTCATGGTCTCGGTGCCGTCCATTCCCGGCATGCGCTGATCCATGAGGATGACATCGTAACTGTACTTTTCTGCCAGGGCTATGGCCTCGTTTCCGCTGAGGGCAGTGTCTATGGAAAGCCCTGTGCTCTTAAGAAGGCTCACCACTACCCTTACGTTTATCTCCGTATCGTCCACCACGAGGATCCTGCCCTCCGGGGCATGGAATGTCTCCCTGTATGTCACGGGCTCGTCGTCGCGGCTAAGGGCTGTCCTGTAGTCACCCAGGGGCTTTTCGTTTTCGATCTTCTGCCACAGTTCAAAGGAGAAGACGGATCCTTCACCGTAGACGCTCTGCACCTTGAGCTCGCTTCCCATAAGTGCCAGGAGGTTGGTGGTGATGGGGATGCCCAGGCCCGTTCCCTCGATATTCCTGTTTCTCTCGCTGTCCAATCTCTCGAAGGATTCAAAGAGGCGTTCCATATCCTCTTCCCTGATGCCGATACCTGTATCCTTTACCTCCACATAGAGATGGACATTTCCGTCCTCCCTCTCTAGTTCCTTTACCGTGAACTTTACTGTTCCCTTTTCGGTATACTTCACCGCATTTGTAAGAAGGTTCACCATTACCTCGCCGATGCGCATGTCGTCTCCGTAGAGTTCCGAAGGAAGCCCGGGATCGATGTCCACTTCAAGATCGATACTCTTTCCCTTGGCCCTTTCGGAGATGATGCTGACTATATATGCCAGCTGGGGTCCCACCTTGTATCTTACCGGGACTATATCCATCTTGCCGTCTTCGATCTTGGAGAAATCCAGGATGCTGTTGATGAGCTGGAGGAGATTATGTCCAGACTGCTTTATGTTCTTGGAATATTCAAGTATATCGCTGTTCCTGGTCTCCCTTATGACCATCTCGTTCATACCCAGGATGGCATTGATGGGAGTCCTGATCTCGTGGGACATATCAGCCAGGAACCGGCTCTTGGCCTTGCTGGCCTCATCTGCCGCCTGTTTCTCCAGCCTCAGGACCTGGGCCTCATACTCCTGCTGCTGGCGGCTCATCTTCTCCATGACCTGGGTCAGGAATACTGCGGAGATGCCTCCAATGGCCATGGCTATTACAGCAGCGATGAGAAAGCCCCTCATAAGTCCGCTGACATCCTTGAGTATGATGTCCTTATTTGTGGCTATGCCCACATACCAGCCGGTATTCTCCATCTTCGCTACGGCGATACCTCTGGTGACGCCGTCATAGTCCTTCACATAGACTGTCTCGTTGGAATCGTTCCTTATGTTTTCAACTACCATCTCATAAGGGGCACCGGGCACGTCCATGATACCCTTGGGCTCGTCCGAAAAATCATAGACATCGTTGGGATGGACGATCATACCCATATCCCTGTCCACCAGGAAGGCATAACTGTCATTGGCTACATCTGCTTCACTTATTATGTCCACCAGGGTATCTACGAAGACATCCGCCGCCAGGACGCCCTTGACCTCGTTGTCACCATAGACCGCCTTTGAGATGGTTATGATGGGAACTCCCGTATCAGAATCCATATAGGGCGAGGAATAGTAAAGAGATCCGGTACCCGCCGCATATGTATACCATATCCTGTCATGGGAATAGTCCACGGAACCGTCAGACACAAAATCCGAGGCGCAGGCCATGGTATTGTCGGGATACGTAAAATAGAAATCGTATATATATCCCCTGGTATTCAGCCTGTCGTAGTTTTCCTTGAGATATGCATGGAATGTGGCATTGTCATTTTCGAACATCCTTGAGACTTCGATGTCCGTAGCCATGGTATCGATGATGGTGGCATTTGTATTTATCCACGCAGTAAGTTCCTGGGCATACTTCTCCGCCGCCACGCTGTAGTTCTGCTCCAGCTGGGCCGACATGGAACTCTTTGCCCTTTCATAACTGATCAGTGAAAGTATTCCGGAGCTCACCAGCACCAGAAATACTATCATTATCGTCATCTTAACGCGCAGGCTCTTCATAACTCGTCTCCTGATGGGATTATACCATCCGGGGGCTGCAGTCATGTGTGAATTAACTATTAATAAGGATCAGTAGCCCATCTCCCCCAGTTCCCTGACGATCTCCCTGTAAAGATCCGGGATATCCAGGGTCCGGTCACCCATATCCACCAGGATCGGCCTTCTTCTTATGTCCACCTCATCGCAGTGGGATATACCCCTTCCACGAACTCCGGTGAAGTGTCCCCTGAAGTTGCTCCACTTAACGGCCCTGGGGGTAAGAAGCCCGTCGTTTTCGCCTTCGATGCTCCTCACCACCAGATTACTGAACCACATGAACATGTCACCGGTGACCTTTTTGCAGGTGAAGGCGTAGCTCTGGTAGTAGATACCCGGGTCGTCGGGATTATTCCTGTTGAACTCCTCGGCGTTCACAGTCTCAAAGGCCTTGATGGCCTTATAGGTCTCCGGCATGCGGTCCCCCAGCACCCGGAACCACCAGTCTGTCATCCTGCAGCCGAACTTCACCAGAAGGTCCGGGATCTTCAGGAGCTTATCCACGGTATAGGAACCGTTATGCGGAGTGTTGATGGTGGTGACCGAAGCGATGAGATCGTTTATCTTCAGGGTGGAGATGGCATATCTTATATCGAGTCCGCCCTTTGAGTGGGCTATGACATTGAACTTCTCGATGCCGTTCTCCCGGGCCATCTGCCTTATCCTCTCAGCAAGGTAAGCGGCATTTCCCTCCACGGAGCCGCTGCTGTCCTGGCCGCCGTAGAAGATCCTGACCCCGTCCTTTTCCAGAGCCTTGGGGATCCTTCCCCAGTAGTTCAGATATTTCCTGTCCCGGAATCCCATCCCGTGTACCAGAAGGACAGGATACTTCAATCCAGAGGTACCTTCATTTATATTTTCCATATTATATATCTCTCCCTTATTTACGATTATAGAGCATGACTTCCATAAATGAAATATCAAGATAATTTGATAGATTTCATCGTCAAAATGTTCACAAAATGTGAAATATACTTGAAATCTTTTGGTAACAAAGTATAATTTAGTTATCAGAAAGACTTTATTTTTATGAAGTAGGTGGGGGAAAATGTCTGGTATATTAGATGTTTTTAAGGGAAAGTCCGACGGGAGGGTCGGCACTCCCGCAGTCGGATTGTCTGTATCCGGCGAGAACGGTTCAAACAGCAACAACACATCATCCAAAGGCGACAACATATCTGCTATAGATAACCCGGCGGCTAATTACGCCAGGGAGCGTGCCGCTGCCGCAAAGGCCCAGATCGAGGCCCGTAAGGCAATGGAGGAAGCAAGAAGAGCAGCGTCTGCCAAGAAGGACGAGGTTAAGGATCCCAAGGATAATAAGCCCGTTACAGAGAACAAGCCTGTTACGGATAATAAGCCCGTAGGTCTTAAGCCGCCCATCAAGAGACCCCCTTCTGCATCCATCAATCATGCTGCAGCAGTTGCAGCAGGTGCAGTTGGATCCACCGCATCCCCCGGACGCCCCGGCGGATCCACATCTGCCGCTAAGTCAGCTGCTACCCTTGCAGCCGAGAAGGCTAAGCTCGAATACAATCAGGCTAAGATCCGTGAGGACCGCGCCGTTAAGCAGGCTGAGGAAGCCGCTGCCAAGGCTGAGGAAGCCAAGCAGGCAGTAGAGAAAGCCACCACAGTCCGTGAGGAAGCCATCAAGTCCGAGGAGGAAGCCAAGAAGAAGGCTACCGCTGCCGAGGACGATTACTTCGCAGCCCTTGCAGCTGCCGAAGAGGCCCAGGCTGAATCCAACAGAGCTGAGGAAGCTGCTAAGATCGCTGCAGAGAAGGCTGCCGAGGCCATGAAGATCGCTCATCAGAAGAAGACTGAGCAGGAAGCAAGACAGACAGCAGTAAGAGCAGAAGAGAGAGCAAGGATCGCCGCAGAGGAATTCGAGGAAGAAGCCAAGAACGCCGCTACCCATGCCGAAGAACTTGCTAAGAGCACTGCCGAGAAGGCTGAAGAAGCCAAGGCTGAGACAAAGACAGCTGAGGAGGCTTATTCCCTGGCCAACAAGAAGAAGGTCGAAGAGGACGGCAGGATCGCTGCCCAGAAGGCTGAACAGGAAGCACAGGCTGCTGCCGCCAAGGCAAGAGAAAAGGCTGAAGCTGCTGCCAAGAGAGCTGAGGAAGCCATGGCTGCCGCCAAGAAGGCCGAGGAGGAAGCAAGAGCTGCTGCCGAGATGGCTGAGGAGGAAGCCCGCAGGGCTAAAGAGCTGGCCGAAGAGAAGGCTAAGCTTGAATCCATGACAGAGTAAGTCATGACTTATACGATCTAAATGGTACTGAGCCGGTCTTAGGACCGGCCTTATCTTTTATAAGTGGTTTCAACGGGAATGGAAAAGGGTCTCCCCTCTCCTTTTCCGGAAACAATAAAAAACATCCGAAGGAGGATCGTATGGAAAAGCTTTTTCATCTAAAGGAAAACGGAACTACCGTCCGTACGGAGATCGTGGCTGGTCTTACCACTTTCATGACGATGGCTTATATCATCGCCCTGAACCCGAATCTCCTCACAGGTTTTGGAGCAGAGGGGCAGGACCTTTGGAACGGTGTTTTCCTTGCAACATGTATCGCTTCAGCCATCGGTACATTTGCCATGGCCTTCATGGCGAACAAACCATTTGTTATGGCTCCCGGAATGGGTCTTAACAGTTTCTTCGCGGTAGTTGTCACAAATATCGCGGCAATGACGAGCATGACTTATCTTGAAGGTTTCAGGAGTGCGCTCGTTATCATCTTTATAGAGGGTATCATCTTTATCATCCTCTCCATCCTTAACATCCGTGAAAAGATAGTTCAGGCTATCCCCCTTGGCGTCCGTCTCGGTATCGGACCCGCCATCGGCCTTATGCTCATGAACATCGGTTTCGGATCAAATGTAAGCCTCTATTCCGAGGCAGGCGGACCCTTCTATGCAATGCGTGACTTCTTCGGTTCACTTACGGCCAAGTTCGCCAAGGATACCATGGGATCCGGTTACGGCATCATGGTCCTTTCAGTAGTAACGATGTTCGTAGGACTCTTCGTCATCATCGCCCTTGACCACAGGAAGGTCAAAGGTTCAGTCCTTTACGGAATGCTGGTGGCTTCAGTCCTCTACTGGATCTGCGAGGCAGTATTCTTCAAGACCAATCCCTTCGAGAGCCTGAAGACGGCTTCCTTCGTTCCTCCCTTCCACGATATGGTGGAGACGACCCTCTTCAAGCTTGATTTCCAGGGTCTTTTCCAGATCGGATGGTTCACTATCATCACGCTTATAATCACTTTCTGCATCATCGACATGTTCGATACCATCGGAACTCTCGTCGGTACCGCATCCCGTGCCAAGATGCTGGATAAGGACGGCAATATGCCCAAGATGAAGCAGGCCCTCCTTTCCGACGCCATCGGTACAGTAACCGGTTCCCTTTCCGGTACCTCCACTGTCACCACCTTCGTAGAGTCTGCATCAGGTGTCGAGGCAGGCGGACGCACAGGTCTTACAGCTGTCACCGCAGGTATCATGTTCCTGCTGTGCATGTTCATCGCACCTCTGGCAGCCATCATCCCGGCTCCCGCCACATCATCGGCTCTCATCTATGTCGGTATCCTGATGTTCTGTAACCTCAAGGAAGTCGACTTCAGCGATTTCTCACAGCTTGCACCGGTATCCATCATGATCCTGGCAATGCCCGTCTCCGGTTCCATCGGACACGGTATCGGACTTGCCCTCATAACCTATACCTTCATCAAGCTCTGCACAGGAAAGGCAAAGGATGTTTCAGTCCTTACCTATGTTCTTTCGGCCATATTCCTGGTCAAGTTCTTCCTGGCGATCTGATATCCATAGGAACTGAGCAAATGACCCGGTCACTTCCGTGCCCGGGTTCTTTTTTTCCTCCGGATTCCCCTCACCATTCCCCTATTTTGGCGTTTCAAACGCCTGAGAGGGGAATATTCGGAGAATCCACAAAATTATTCCCCTGAAATGGCTGAAAAAGCCGTTTTCAGGGGAATTTTGATCTTGTTTAGTTGACAAAAGGGGACGGTTCTATTTTGTCACATATTTAGCGATGCCTATCATGAACATATGACGCCTACATCTTTCAATGTCCTAAACCATGCCCTAGCTATGCCACACCTTAGGCCATTATCCCCCGTTTCTTCTCCAAAATGGCATAAACTGTGGCAGAGGTGGGCCACTGTTTATGCCATTTTTCTTCATCTCAGCCGATTTTTGACCTAATCAGTGGCATACACTAGCCACTCCTTATGTCACTCCACCAGACAGACCGACCCGATCAGCATAGCATGATCGCTGATGCCTTCCCTTATGGGGCTGTAGTCGATTCTGGTAAACTTGTAAGCTACCGGGGAGCTGTATTTGGATCCATAGAAGATATGGTCAAGGTCTTTGCCGGGACCAAACTCGGCATTATGCCAGGTGGAGGCACCTTTGTCCTCAGGCCTTAAGGACTCGACCAGCTGCCCTACTGCAAGATCCTCCATACTCTTTGATGTGAGGTTGAAGTCACCGAAGGGAATAAAGAGCTGATCTGATTCGCTCCAGAGGTCTGCTTCATCCTGAACAGTCTCAATAAATGTATTCTTCAGGAAGTCTCGCTTTTCACAGAACCACTCCGCTCTCCCGCCATTGGCGGCAGTCTGGGGCATCCAGACGTTTAGAGGGCGTATTTTTCCGAAGTCGTATTCAGCTTCTACGTAGTTGTATCTCATGGATATCTCATGAAGATCAGGAAGCTCGATCTGTTCCCAGAAGCGAAGGCCCTGCTTTTTAAAGATCATGATAGAGATCACGGATTTTTGGCTCTTTATTGGATCATAGGTAATAGGAGTCACCACTATGTAGTCGTTCTCCGGAAAGTATTCCTTTATAAAGTTCATATATTTGGGGGAAGCATATGTCTCCTGAAGCCCAATAATGTCGGGGTCTTCCTTCTTGATCCTCTCAAGGATTGCCTCCAGGCGCAGCTGGAAGGTCTTATCATTGATGCGCCAGCCGTAGCCGGCGCAATTCTGACTTACCGTTTTTACTTCTTTTTTTAAGATCATATTAAAGTCCCCCTCATCTCAGGTCATTATTCCAGTTGTCATCGATCGCGTCCTCAAGGGTGTAGTTCTCATCGCATCCATACATTTCCTCCAGGATCTCTCCGGCATCCAGGGGATCGAAATCCTCTTCTCCCAGCAGTTCCGCATAGCGCTTGTCATTCTCCATCATTTCATTAAGATCATCCATTTGCTTTTTACCTCTCTTTCTTTTATAATATTTGCAGTCAGCAAATTGCACTTATGTTTATTGCTTTGTGTAATTTGCGTTCTGCTTACCTCTTATTATGAAGGTTGATTTGAGTTGTGTCAACCTCTAATTATTTGATTTGGGAGAAAATATTATGGAGATCTATTCGATCAAGTTCGCGGGAGCTGTCCAGAGCCTTTTATATATAAGGTATTGCCAGGAATATAACCTTGAACAAAAAGACAAGGTCAAGATCACCTCTACTTCTGTTGCAGCGGCAATAGGAGCTGATGCTACTGTTATACGTCTTACACTTACTTCTCTCAATAATCTTGGGTATATTCAAAGTAAGAGAGGTCCCGGAAACATCTCTGTCAATGTTGATATGTTCTCAAAGACACTCGTGGAACTTTTCGATGATCTAAACGAAGAGGAGAACCGGACGCTCTTTAATATGTATGTTCCCTACTCCGACTCAAATAAAGCAGTTAACAAGATCAATTCTACATTGAGCGGGAGATTTCAAAGATCCACAAATATCCTCTTCGAAGATCTTGATAAGACTACATTGGATGATCTGTATCAGAAATGCTTTCCATCGAATAAGATGTGATTCAGCCAGTATTGACCATTGTTATCCTTGTGTACGAAAAGCGACCTTTTTTCTGATATAAACGATACGGGGCTCATGTTATAATGCAGCCATAGATCAGGGTAGGAGGATAGATGTAATGCTCAAGAGGATCATATCAGCGATGGTGGCTTTTTCCGTTATTGGCGGATGCGGATTTCTCTCATTGGCAGACGAGGAGATTCCTGTAACAGAGGGCACTGATTTTACGGAACCGGAAGAGACAGAGATAACGGAAGAGATTGAGGTATCCGATCCTGAGGATGTGGATGCACCGGAAGAGATTGAGATCTCTGTGGAAGAGGAGACTGAGATCCTCGATCAGAGTGGCATCCCTATCGACGAAGAGCACTTCCCTTCTGAAGGCTTCAGACAGTATCTTTATACATATGTAAATACTACGGTAAATGACACTCTCGATCCTGAAGAGATCGCTAATACCACATTCATTGACTGCAGTGAATTTGAGGTAGATGATCTTACAGGTGTTGAATATTTTACCGAATTGACCGGTCTATTTGTCAATAATACCGGGCTTGAGGAGATCGTCCTTACAGATTGTCCCAAGCTTGAAATGCTTTACTGCTTCCAGAATCCTCTTACTAAACTCGATGTGAGCGGGTGTCCTGAGCTTATTGAGCTCCGTTGCTACGAATGCGAACTTGAGGAACTTGACGTATCCTACAACCCGAAGCTCCAATACTTAGACTGCTCATTTAACCCTATCTCCGCGATAGACATAAGCAATAACCCTGATCTTACGAGCATTCAGGTTTACGAGACGGAAATCGAACAGCTTTATATTGGAGAGAATCCACTCCTTATGGCTTTGTATAAATACGGAACAGATTTCATTGTAGCAACGACAAAACATCAGTATTTTTATCAGTATGTCATGTATTGTATAAATTCGGGGGATCGTGAAAAGCTATGCGTTTGCCAGGAAACAACCATCTATACTGAGTACGGGTGGATATCTGAAGGCGACGGGGAATGGATCTATCTTAAGAAGGATGCCACAAGAGCTGCTGACGAATGGCTAGAGCTTAATGGAAAATGGTATCACTTCAATGAAGATGGTCTCATGCAGACCGGGTGGATCTCAGTCGGAAACAAATGGTACTACCTGAGCTCCGGCGGAGTAATGAAGACCGGCTGGATTCAGCTTTCCGGCAAATGGTATTATCTGACTCCTTCAGGGGCCATGAAGACGGGATGGCTCGAACTTTCCGGCAAGTGGTATTATCTGAACAAGTCAGGCATCCTGCAGACAGGCTGGCAAAAAATATCCGACAAGTGGTATTACTTCAATACATCCGGTGTTATGCAGACAGGCTGGAAAAAGATCGATGACAGCTGGTACTATCTTGACACCAACGGAGCCATGAGGACCGGATGGCTTCAGCTTGGTTCCTCCTGGTACTATCTTTACAGCAACGGCAAGATGGCAACAGGAACCATCAAGATCGGATCGAAGACATACACATTTAATTCTTCGGGAGTTTGGATCAAGTAAGGACTATCAGGTTCCTCACTTCATTTATCATCCCCCCTTTTATACTTTGATTATAGCACTGTGAGTAGGTTTGGCACGTTTGTTATAATGTAATCGACCTTGGGAAAGGGGGACAGATATATGAAGTGTTCCAACTGTGCAGGAGAGATGAGATACGATGTACAGAGCTGCAGCTTGATCTGTGAGTCCTGTGGCACCGTAAGGCCCCTTCACAGGCCTGAGGAAAAGACATATGTGGAAGAGACGGATCTTGCATCTGCCATGGAAACTGCTTCCACAGACTGGGGCATTACCAGAAAGCTCATAAGCTGCAAGTCCTGTGGCGCCAACATGTTCCACAACTCAGACCGCATGTCGGAGATATGTCCCTTCTGCGGATCCTCCATCGTGCTTTCCGCTCAAGAGGCAGACCGCAGTATCGCACCCGGTGCCATAATCCCCTTCTCCATCACCAGAGAAGAAGTTACCGAGAAATTCTACAGGTGGAACAAGTTCGCTTTCTGGTCTCCCGAGAGTTTCAGGAAAGGAAAGGTACTTGGAAATCTCACACCTGTCTATATCCCCTTCTGGACTTTCGATGCTGATACTGTTACTACATACGCAGGTTCCTTCGGCAGGAACACAGGCAGCGGTGACAACGAGAAGACCGTCTGGCATGAAGCCCGTGGTATCCTCGAAAAGAAGATAGATGATTTCATTGTGTGCGGAAGCAGGAAGTTCAGAGACGACAGGCTTCTCAATTCAGTTATCTCATTCAGGTCAAGTGAGCTCATCCCCTACACTCCCGATGCGCTCTCCGGAATGGCAGCAGAAATGTACACCATCGGGGTCGAAGAAGCATGGAAGAACGCCAGGAACGGCGGCATCCAGAAAGATATCGTCGCTTCAATGCGCATCAAGGAGAATGCTGACTACACCAAGGATCTTAAGTTCTCCACCGAGTTCTCCAACATAAGCTTCAAGTATGTCCTGATCCCCGTATGGCTTACCGCCTGCAAATACGGAGGCAAGTCCTACAACGTGGTGGCAAGCGGACACAACTGGAAAGGAAACTGCAGAAGGCCCCTCTCCATCTTCAAGATAGTCGGTACCATTCTCCTTCTGCTCGCATATTTCACCCTGGGACGAATCCTCAATATGCCGATGCTGTTCACGAACCTGTTCTTCCTGCTTATAGCAGCATGCCTTGTAGGATACGTAGCGATGTTCGCCATTACCTTCTCCAAACAGCGGGAAGAGGAAGCAAAAAAGAGACGATAAAGATTTATCAGATCCCGCTGGAGAAGGATTACTACCCGTTTTTCACATTCGGCAGGAGAATTCCCCTCACCATTCCCCTATTTAGCGTATCAAACGCCTGAGAGGGGAATATTCGGAGAATCCACAAAAATATTCCCCTGAAATGGCTGAAAAAGCCGTTTTCAGGGGAATTTTGATCTTGTTTAGTTCATTCAATCTTTCTCGAAGTAGATGATATCCATCTTATCATTGATATTTACCGACATTCCGGTGCGGCGGTAGCCCATCTTCTCATAAAGGTGGATATTTCCCTCTTCCTGAAGGATGGTATCCAGTGACCAGCAGTGTTCTCCGTGAAGATCCTCCACAGCCTTCATGGCCAGCTGGGCATATCCCCTGTTCCTGAACTCCGGCATTATCCAAAGAGGAGATATCCTCTTCCTGCTGCCATCCTTAAGATCCACTACACGGATGACTCCCACTTTCCGGCCTTCCGCCATGATGAAGTAATAGACCGATCCCGGCTTTCCGAACCTGGCCTCCACCTTTTCAAGGGGCTCCGATGCGGGGCTCGTCTCCACATCCCCGTACTTCTGAAGAAGCCCGGTGAATGCTTCCACCTGCATCTCCCAGACAGTCCTTATGTCTTCTTTTCCGGCTCTGACTAAAGTAACTTCCATCCTGCTGACAGCCTCCTTTCAGCGGATCAGACAAAGATCATTTCTCAGACAGTTTTCTGTCGTACTCCTCTATTACTTTCTCGATAATGTCGCAGGCAGCCTCGATGGTATTCTTACACCTTACCTCAGGGCTGAAGGACTGGGGCTTTATATCCTTACAGAGGACAGATCCGTACCTGTTCCGAAACTCCCTCATAAGCATGGAGGTAACAGGCTTTATATCTGTGCTCTCATGGGCCTTCTTCTCGATATATCTCATGGAGAGTATGGAGATGCCGGCAAGGACTGCTCCGCATGTATTACCTGTCTGCATACCTGCTCCGAAACCTCCGAAGGCGATCATGTCCCTGTCGTGAAGACCAAGGTCATAATACTCATTTCCTGCACGGATGATGGTCTCGGCACAGTTGTAGTTTCCTTCAAAATAATACTTGTCGTAGATATCCTTCAGCACATCTTCTCTCCTTTTCAGATCTTATCATCTTTATGTTCTTCGTAGTCGATCCTCTCGTCCTTATAGAAGAACTCCCTGTCTTTTTCTCCAACTTCCCTCCTTACCCTGACATCATACCACTTTAAGGCAGATTTATCATATCGGAAGCTTCCATCTGGCCCGTTGCGTTCAGATATACGATGAGGATGAGAGATACGATCAGGATAACAGCCGTGAGGACTGCGATCACCTTACCAGCGGGATGAGCGATATTGACTGTAGCTCCATATCCGAGCCTCTTCTCAACATTGAGCCTTGTATCGTTGGGATTGTAGTAGAACATACCCAGGATCCAGTTGTCATCATCATCCTGAAGCTCCAGCTCCGTGTCACGTGTATATCTCTTCTCCACGCGCATCTGTGTGACAACACCCATGCCTGCGATGACCATGATCAGTGCCGTATATACGAGAATGCCCAGGAGCATTGCTGTTTCACTTGCCGTAAACACAAGAAGGATGGAATAGCCAATGAGGAAGAGTGTATTTGCCCAGCTCATGGCAACGAAAAGATCAGCCCATGTCTTCTTCTTTGCCCTGTTGTAGTTGGCATTTATATTGCTGTCACGGCTGATGACCATGTTCCTTGTGTTGTCCATAAGAAGTGCCAGAGGTACCAGCATGACCGCAATGGACAGCAGTGATACGCCCATCATGGTAAGTGCGAACTTCTCAGATGCGACTTCGATCCCGAAGACGCCCAGGTCGATGAGGACTGATACAGCCGCAGCGATAAGAGCAAGTGCATTGGGAAGGATGACCCAGGGCATCTTCAATGCATGTACTGTATTCGTGCTGGTAAGATCTGTGTAGCTGACACCGGACTTGGTGATGCCCAGCTCCTTCTTGAGGTTCTTGAGTTCCGTGTTGCCCTTGCCGTAAGGAACTGCTATCAGGAACAGTGCGAAAACAAGTATTATCCATGCGACCATGGTGTTGCCCGTAACAGGCAGGCACAGAAGGATAACGCTGAAAAGTATGACCAGTGCTGTGATGATAAGTCCGCCCTTGCGTGCTGATCCTACGATAGCATCAAACTTCCCGGAAGCCTCACCCTCGTGGAACTTCGGATTGTCCCTTACTCCCATTACCATCTTCTTCTTGCCGGGATCTTTTGAAAATCCCAGCATATACATAAGGATGACCGTCGGAACGATGCAGATAAACATAACTATTTTAATGATCCATGTCATGGCCTTATCCTCCTATAATCAATAGAACTCATCTATGAGTTCCTTCAGTGCGTCCTTGCCGACGCCTGACAATCTTGCTTCTGAAACTATGCGGCGCAGTTCATTCTTATTCTCCTGACTTATGACGCCGCTCTGTGCGATATTCTCCCGCACCCTGGCACCGTTCTTACGGTCTGTCATGATATATCCCTCCTGCTTCAGGAGCTGATATGTCTTACTCACCGTCATGGTATTGATGCCGATCTCCAGGGCCAGGGCCCTTACTGTGGGAAGCTGCTCCCCGGGCTTAAGGTCCCCCGAGGAGATCCCCATTACTATCTGGTTTCTTATCTGCATGTAGATAGGTACATCAGAATATTCATCTATCCTTATGATCATGACATCACCTTCTTTCCTTTATTCTTAAGTGCCCATGCTCCCACGATGACCGCGAGTATGAACATCGGAACCCCTGCGATAAGTCCATTCGGCAAAGGTCCCAGGACCATGTAATATGCTGTATCAGAAGAGTTCGCATTCATGAACAGCTGGGGTATGGTAGCCATTGCATTGATCGATCCGTGGAGCAGCGCCGGGAACCAGATACACTTTGTCTTGTCATAGACTACCTCTTCCATTATACCCATAAAGATACACATGAGAGTAAATACCAGAAGTCCCAGCCAGGGGGCTCCGAGATATTCCATACCATACTCATATCCGCCAATGAGCATAGCCGGGAAATGGAATACTGACCAGATGATGCCTCCGGCGATCCATGTCTTCACCCTGCCCATACTCTTATTGAGCTCAGGATAGAGGAATCCTCTCCAGCCGGCCTCTTCACCTATTGCAGCAAAGATATTGATAAACGGTGCAAACAGCATTCCGGGAATGTTTGCGATCATATAGGTCTGGTATGTCATTCCCGACTCCCGGAGCACCTGATCAAGATCCAGTCCCATAGCCTTATACTGCGCCATCATATAAGATCCGGAAGTATCGAAGAGTGCCGGAAAGATCAGGAAGAACAGGGCTGCACCAGCTGCAGTTACGACTGCAGGTATATAAGCGCAGAAGAACAGCCATCTGATGTTTCCCTTGAACTTCGGCTTCCATCCCATACCTCTGAAGTCAGCCTTTACCAGCAGAGCTGAAAGTATGGGTGTGAACATACATACTACGAGACAACCCTGGAATACCGACTTACCTGTCATATCCTGATGACCCAGCAGATAGACTGATCCAATGGTCTCAAGTACCCAGGCGAGTACAAATGTTATTACTACAAACTTTACAACTTTCTTCTTATCCATTATTCCATCCTCCAATTCCAAAACATGTTTGTATGCTTTGTATCAGCTCTTGTAGTACAGACTATACATACATTCATTTCCGGTGTCAATACTTTTCGAAAAAAGAAAGAGGCGGTCCACAGCGGGCCGCCTCTTCTTTTTTAAGTTTTCTTTATTATCATTCCTTATCCTTCTTATCCTTCGTCAGGCTGTGCTGATAGGCAAGATTTATCATGGCTGCAAGGAATATACACGGGAAGCTTATGGTCATGTAGGGGACCATCTCTCCTGTTATCATGGATACTATGATAAGTACGAGAGATACTACTCCAAGTGTTCCGTTAACTGCTACATAAGCGATCTTCTTTCTGTCTTTCATTTTCATTTCCTCCTGTGAAAGTGGTTTTGTTTGATGAGCTCATCTTAGCTTTCCCCGGGAGGAGATAAAAGGACACAAAACGGGCAAACGCCCTGTTTCCGGGATGGGACACGGATTGTCCCGTCTTTTTACTTAAGGAGCATGGCGAGTTTTACCCTGTCGTGGATCCCTGTCTTGTCGTAGATGTTGGAAATATAGTTCTTTACAGTACCCTCTGATATATAGAGCTTATTTGCGATCTGCCTGTTGTTCAGGCCCTCGGATATGAGATAAGCGATCTCCTTTTCACGGTCTGAGAGCTCACATGTTATGCTGTTACCGCTCTCCTCCCCACTGTTTTTTCCGCTGAGGAGCATGGTGAGCCTTTTTACCACCTTGGGGTCCAGGACGCTGGATCCGTTAAGGATCTGTTCGATGGCTCCGAATATGGATTCCTTGCCGCTGTCCTTGAGAAGATAGCCGTCTGCACCCCGGCTGATGGCGTCGGTTATGTTCTTATCGTCGTAAAACGTTGTCAATACAAGAATCTTTATCTCCGGGTACTCATCCCTGATCCTTCCGATGAGCTCGATGCCCCCCATTCCCTGCATATTCAGGTCCACCAGGGCCAGGTCACAGGTCTTTTCCTTCAGGATCTCCAGGGCCTCGTTTCCGTCGTGGGCCTTACCCGTGATCTCCATATCCTTCATGGAAAGGATGATCTCCAGGCTGTCCAGTAGCATGTCTTCGTCGTCAACAAGAAGTATCCTGTACATATATCCTCCTTAGATGGGCAGCTCCACCCTGGCCTCAAAGCCCTGTTCACCCTGACCGAACCCGGCCTTTCCTCCGCATCTCTCCGCATAGGAAATGATCTTCTTAAGTCCGAATCCGGAAGCGATGAGCTGCTCCCTGTTATCTTCACTGAACCCGCTCTCCCCGTTATCCTTAACGGAAAGCTCGATATGGCCCGAATCACCCTTCAGCATCACATAGAACTCAGTGGCGTTTCCGTGCTTCACTCCGTTGGTCAGGAGCTCCTGAAGGACACCTGTGAGGAACTCCGCATGCTCCCCGGGGATCTTCATCTCATCCGAATAGATATCGTAGATCTTTATGACCTTCCTGGTGGTATCCATGGTGAAGTTCTCGATGATGTTGTCCATATAGCATATCATATCCTTTATGTCCGTATCCTTTGAATCCTCATCCAGGGCCCTTACTGCAGATCTTATGGAATCAAGGCTTCCCCTTATCCTCTTCCCTGCATCGTTCATCTTATCCCTGGCGGCGTCAGGATCCTTTTCGTAGAGCATATCGGCAGCGTCCAGGGTCATGATGGCTGCGGTGATGGAATGGCCCACGCTGTTATGGATATTCCTGCTTATATTTTCACGCTCCATGAGCCTGGCATTCTTCTCGGCGAAGTAGTTCTGTCTCACCAGCTCCTGGCTCTTCTTTTTCTCGTGAAGTTCGCTAAGGCCGGCAGTTATGATCCGCTTTCTGTCCTTCTCGTTCTTCTCCCTTACCATTGTGGTGATCCTCCTGATACCGATGATAAGGAGTACGGCAGAGGCCTCCATCAGGAGCTCCAGGATAAGAAAGGCGATCTGCCTTCCCAGATCTTCAGGCACCGCGAAAATGGATACTGCACGAAAGACAACAAAGCCTCCAAGGGCAGCAGATATCCTTATCCTGTCGGAGATACCGTTTATACATGCAAAGACAACAAAGCCCCACCATCCGCCGGAGACCACGGCGAAAACAAGCGCCACGGCAAGCTGCAGTATGATGAGGTACCTGTGTCTTTCTTCTTCCAGAAGGAAACCCGCAGTGGACACCATGAGCATAAGACCACCCAGCAGTACTGCCGGGAAAGGAGCTCCCGACAGTATTGCCGAAACTGTGGTCAGTATTATGATCAGTATGTCTGTAAGTATAGCGGTTACCAATTATCCCTCCGTTTTATCAGAATTCTGTTACGTCGGCCTTAGCCATCCTCCTGCCCTGTAAGATCATGGAAGGTACCACCACCAGGATGTTGGAAAGTACCGCTCCGGCAATGCCGATCTTTGACACATAAGGCAGGTACTGGCCCGAGGGCATATATACCAGCTGGTCCAGCATGAAGGTGGCCAGTAACATGACCGCCACGCCCAGAAGGATCGCTATGATATCCATGACTATTATCTCACAAAAAACCTTACCGATTACATTTCTTCTGGTCCATCCGATGGCTCTGTATACTCCGAATTCATAGATCCTCTTCAGGTAATGTCCCGTAAGGACGGAATTCACCGTTACAGAGAGCATTATGGAGACAAGAAATGCAGATGCCAGGAAGATCAGGTTAAAGGGGGCAAACTGCTCGGTCACCGCCTTCCGGAGGCTCTGGGACATCATGACGTTTCTGTCTCCTATGATGTCTTCGATCCTGGATCTCAGTGCATCTCCTTCAAGATCGTCGCTCATGACATAAGCTCTCAGGGAATTATCCGGATTACTCTCCACATAAAAGAGGATAAAGCTGTCATCGTCGATCATGGCGTCGAAGGTATATTTCCCTGTTATATTGCTGTCCACGGAGGAATCCAGGGTATCCCCCAGCTTAAGTCCCCTGTTGGCAGCCAGGGCCTTGCTCATTACAACGCTCCGCTGTCCCACATTTGTAAGGTCACACTCAACCCCCATCCTGTCGAAGAGTTTCTGAAGGTCATCCCTGTTATCCACCACATAGGATACGGATCCCATCTCGTAGCCCATGGTGCACTTCCAGTCAAGGCCCGGGTATCCAAGAGATGATCTTCGAAGGACTATAAGGTCACTGTCCTCCGTAAGATCCTTCATGACTGCTTCAAAATCCCGAAACTCCTCGTCGGAGGAAACGGCGCCCACCATTGGAGCCCTGTCATCGTATAGGAAAGCTCTTTCCCAGTACCAGGTCATGCTCTCGATAAAATTTCCGGCGACTGCCTGGACTACCGTAAGGAAGAACATGAAGATTATGAGAATGGACCTTCCCTTGTTTTCCTTTATATATTTAAATGCTGATCGAGGTCTCATATTATCTCTCCCGTTACCTGGTGGTCACGTTACTGAGGTTTCCATCCCACAGTTCCACCATCATATCAACGTCTCCAAGGATGCTCCTGTCGTGGGTGACTACCACCACCAGCCTTTCCTTTGAGTACTCCTTCAGGATCCTCATTACGTTAAATGCATTCTCATGGTCAAGTGATGCGGTGGGCTCGTCCGCAAAGAGTACCCTGGGGTCATTTATCATAGCTCTTGCGATAGCAACCCTCTGGCACTGGCCGCCTGACAGTTTTGCCGGCTTCTTCCTGAACTCGCGCTCCTTGAGGCCAAGATCCTTCAGATACTTTTCCGTCTTCTTTCCCACATCGTCATCAGATCCTGTCCCGGCCACCATAACATTTTCGCAGGCACTCAGGTAAGGCACCAGATAATGCTTCTGGAAGACAAATCCGAACTCCTTTCTCCTGAGCTTCTCCTGCTCCGAGGAGGAGATGGATGTTATATCCTTTCCGTTATATTCCACTATTCCCTCTGTGGGCTTTTTAAGGGTGGAAAGGCAGTACATGAGAGTGCTCTTTCCGGAGCCGGAGGGACCGATTATACCCACAAGGCCCGTGTCCGGAAGATCCAGGTCAAAGCCTCCGAGAGCATAGAGCTTCTCGTCTGTATCCATATCGTAGATCATGCTGATGTTTCTAATCTTATACATATCATTACCTCTTTCTGTTAATCTTCCAGTGCATCTATGCTCTTGATCTTCATGCTGGTCACCAGCATGGGGATCTGAAGAAGTCCCGCTATCATGGCAAAAGCTGCGCCGATCCTGAAGAACTGCTTAAGGGAGATCAGGTTGGCATAAAGTCCCATGGGCTCGATCATCGCCTTGACGATAATGGCGCTTAAGCCCAGGGAGAGTACGACTCCCGATGCGGCTCCGATGCCGAATATAAGTCCCATCTCCCTCATCATCATCCTGTAGATCTCACCTTTGGAATAACCGATGGAGGCATAGAGGCAATACTCATTTACGCGGTTTCTCATCATGGAGACATATGCCACCAGGATGGAGATGGACAGGAAGATCATGGCCACGCTTATCACCGCAAGGGAAGCTCCCTCGATGACGCTCTCCACGTCATTTCTATACATCTCGGCATAGGTCTGAGCATCCCAGATATCGTCATTGACTCCGGTGGTGATGCCATACTCCCCCAGGAGCTTTGAAAGGTCTGTATTGTTCTCATCGTTCAGGACTACGAAATACCATCCGGAATTTGTATATCCGTTGGGCATTCCCACACAGAGGGGAAGGTCACTGTCGATGACACCAACCACCTTAAAGGCCTCTCCGTACCACTGGTCAAGGAACCAGTCCCCGACCCCGATCTTCATATTCTGGAGGACCTTCCGGCTGGCCAATAGTTCTCCGTCGCCGGAAGGCATCCTCCCTTCTATCACCTTAACTCCCATGTGATCCAGATACTCAGGGATCTGATCTTCCTCCAGAAGGGGTATCTCGAAGTTCAGGTTTCCTGCCACGGCGTTATAATTGCCGCTGAGAACCTGTGTATACCAAACCTTATCTATCCCTTCGTGGCTCTCCAGATCCGCTGCTATCTCAGCTCTTCTGATATCTATCGCCTCGCTCAGCTCCTCATCCGTTTCATATGCCGAAAAGTCTATCCCCATGGAACTTCCGCAAAGATCCACATAGCTTACTTTCCTGGGCACCTCGAACATCAGGGGCTTGAAGCTTTCCGATGTGGATGACAGGAGCACATATATGACATACATGGTCATAAGTGTAAGTGCCAGGGCCAGGATCATGACCCCTGCCGATCTCTTGTTATTGGCTATATATCTTAATGCCGATAATCTTGATCTCATCTCTTTTCCCTTTCCCGGTGCCATACCCGGGTCTTCCGGCACCGATCACACCCATATACTACAATTGAGCCCCGGAAAGAAACAGTGACTGCGGTCATATCTTGAATACGACCACAGTCACATAAAAAACTTGGATCAGCGGCATCTATATAAGGATCATCTCCTGATATATAACGGCATATGAAGGTAGTCCCTGTTCTGCCTGAAGAACCTTCCCTGTTCCAGTGTCATTACTTCCCCGGTATGGACATCGGTCCAGGTCCCTGCAGGAAGATAGAATTCCGCATCCCCGCTCTCATCAAATACAGGAGCCGCCATTATGCGGGAACCCAGCATATACTGCCTGTCCAGATGGGCACACACGGGATCGTCTTCAAACTCCAGTACCATGGGGCGCATGACCGGAACACCCGTTTCGTGGGCTTCCCTGGATGCCGCCAGGATATCAGGAAGGAACTTCTTCTTGAGCTCCGTATAATATCTTACGACTTCCACGGCTTCCTCATCATAATTCCAGGGCACTCTGTAGGAGGATGAACCGTGAAGGCGGCTGTGGGAAGACATAAGGCCGAAGGCTGCCCATCTCTTGTACACATCTGCTGTGGACTTATCCTCAAATCCTCCGATATCGTGGCTCCAGTAAGAGAAGCCGCTGAGCATCAGGGACAATCCACCCCTTATGGTCTGCTCCATAGAAACATAATCCGACCTGCAGTCGCCTCCCCAGTGGACAGGGAACTTCTGGGAGCCTGTGGTGGCAGATCTGGCAAAAAGGATAGCCTCCCCTTCACCCTTCTTTTCCAGAAGGAGATCAAAGACTGTTTTGTTATAGATATATGTATAGAAATTATGCATCCTTACAGGATCCTGTCCTCCATAATATGTTACGTCCTTAACAGGGATCCTCTCACCAAAGTCTGTCTTAAAACAGTCAACTCCCATATCCAGAAGAGCTGCCAGCTTTTCTTTATACCAGCAGGCCGCATCAGGGTTAGTAAAATCCACGATACCCATACCCGGCTGCCACAGATCAGTCTGCCAGATACTTCCGTCAGTCCTCTTTATGAGATATCCCTTTTCCGATGCTTCATCGAAAAGCTCAGACTCCTGGGCAATATATGAATTGATCCAGACACATACTTTTATTCCCCTGTCGTGGATCTTCCTGATAAGACCTTCAGGATCCGGGAACATCTCCTTATCCCACATAAAGTTACACCAGTGGGAATCCTGCATCCAGAGGCAGTCGAAATGGAACACCTTAAGGTCGATGCCCCGTTCCAGCATTCCATCTACAAAAGACAGGACTGTCTTTTCATCATAGTCCGTAAGGAAAGAGGTGGAGAGCCAGAGACCGTAGGACCACTCAGGAAGAAGAGGTACCCTTCCCGTCAGGGCTGTGTAGTTTTCCAGTACATCCTTCATAGAGGAGCCGGCGAAAAGATAATACTCCAGGCACTCCCCCTCCACAGAGAACTGGACCTTGGATACATGTTCGGAAGCCACCTCAAAAGAAACGGTCTCCGTATGGTCCACAAAGACTCCCAGATCATTATCGGTGATATAAAAAGGAATGTTCTTGTAGGCCTGCTCCGTGAAGGTACCGCCGTCCTTATTTTCGATATCGATGGACTGGCCGTTCTTTATGAAGGCGCCGAACCTTTCGCCTAAACCATATACATGTTCTCCTACCTTAAGGGAGAGCTGCTCCCTCATGTAGTTCTTTCCGTCTCCGTTTATATAGGCAAGGGCGCCTCCCTCAGATGATGTGATGAGCCTGCCGCTGCGGGTAAGCTTCATGGAGAAGTCACTCTTTTGGAAGGTGAGCCTGCTGTCCCCGCTTATCACGGTGATGCTCTTATCGTCTTCATCTATCTGAAGCTCCCGGGGCTCGTCATTCAGTTCGTAATAAGACTTTTCGCAGGACAGGTCCCCCTTATGGTGGTATGACCTGATCTTAAAGCAGTTTTCAAAAGGAGATGTGACTTCGATGGTGATGAAGACGCCTCCCAGGGTCATACCCTTGTGAAGGATCTTATATGTGGGAACCGTAAGGGTAAGTCTCTTTTCCTCTTTTGAGATAAACCTGATCTCAGTGGCTTTATGGATATCAAAGCCCGGCCTTACAAGCCAGGCGCCATCGGTAAACTTCATAACACAGACCTCCGTTAAGCGTCTTTTGTTTCTTTTTTCTTTTCGAAGGGCTTCACTACAAGGGAGCTGACCTTATCGAAAAGAAGCTTGAGGCCCAGGGGACCCAGGATACCCACTACAACATAGAACATCTTCACGGCGGGGCTTATTTCCCAGAAATACCATTCGGACTCCCGGAAATATTCACTGTCAAAATAGAGAAGGTATACGATATTCTCGCTTATGAGCATAAGTATCAGGTTCAGGATATTAAAGAAGAGCACGTGAAGGCTCATGATCCAGAAGGTATTGCAGGACATATAGTTTACGAACCTGCTCTCGTACACGGGCTTTCCCGCAAGATCCACCAGGGTGAGCCAGAAAAGGATACCGACTATGGAGGATACAAGAGGCGTGACGATATAGGGGCTTGTGAATCCCGAAAGATCGTCAATAGAATTGATGCAAACATCATATGGATAAGGAAGGTACATGGCACGGATGGCATTGATGCCAAGAAGGATGGCCATAAGACCTATCTTGGCTCCTCCGCTCATGCCTTCATGCTTCTTTTCCAGATGGTTTCTGTAGATGATCCCCATCTCCAGGAAAGGCAGGAGGAACAGTACCTTAAGAGGCGTAAGAAGATAAGTCATGGACTCGGGATCCATGGTCTTTGCAAGATATACGACCCAGAAATGAAGTCCCAGGAATACGGGAAGCATCACGAAGCTGTTCCAGATCTTAAACAGGAACTTCTTAAGTACAGCGTAGATGATAAGAAGACAGAACAGGCTTATTACGAACCACATGGGAGTCGCTATGGGAGCAAAGGCACCTATGGTGACGACCCTCTCAAGAGCATAGGACAGATACCAGGACGGGACCTCCGGGGTCTGGCCAAGCTTTATCCAGTCCAGAAGAAGCTCCCCTCCGAACACGAGAAGGGACAGCAGCACATACGGAAGAAGAAGTGTCTTCAGTTTCTTACCGATGTACTTCAAGAGGTTCGTGGAACTGTCCACCTTGTTGAAGTATCCGGATATAAATACGAACATGGGCATAAAGAAGGAATTATAGGGTATAAAGCCGCCAAAAAGATCAAAGGCGGTAAAGGTATGGGAGTCGACTACCATGAAGATTCCGATAGCCGATAACAACATGAATTTCTTATTGGATTTACTTCTCTTCTCTGCCATAAGTCAATATTACACAATGGCCCTCTTTACTTCAATAAGTAAAAGAAAGATGACAGAAAAATATATACATGCTATCCTTATGTGGTTGGGAGGAATAAGAATAGATTCGAGGAGGATTATATGTTATTTGCACTGGCACTGATACCTGTTATCGCACTTTTGATCTTTATCTACGTCAAGGATAAAAAAGAGAAGGAGCCTATAGGTCTTCTCATAGGATTGTTCTTTGCGGGAATGGCCACGGCTGTGCCTGCAGTCATACTGGAACTCATCGGTCAGTCTGTCCTTGATTATATACTGCCCTATGAATCCCCCTTCAAGGCATTTGTCCTGGCTCTCATCATCGTCGGACCCGTGGAGGAGCTCGGAAAGTTCGTCGTCCTCTGGCTCATCACCTGGAAGAACAAGCATTTCGATTACAGTTATGATGCCATTGTATATGCAGTATTCACTTCTCTGGGCTTTGCAGCCATCGAAAATGTCTCCTATGTATTCAGCAACGGAGTGGGAACAGCATTTGTCCGTATGTTCACCGCCATCCCGGGCCATGCCAGCTTTGCAGTATTTATGGGATTCTTCCTGAGCCGTGCTAAATATGCCAAGTACACCAGAAAGAGCGGCAAGTGCGCATCGAATACTATCCTGGCCCTGGTGGTACCCATCATCATCCACGGTCTCTATGATGCCATCGTACTGGCAGCAAGAGCTGCAGGCGAGGACATTCTCATGGGCATCTTTGCCCTTGGCTGGATCGGTTTTGTCATCCTTCTTTTCGTGGCATCCTGCCTACTCGTTAACTATTCCTCAAAGCACGATTACTGCGTAGTCTCCATACCCAATAAGCCCGTGACTGTCTACAGGCCCCAGATCATCGGAGACTGGACCTGCAGCACCTGCGGAACAAAGAACAGCCTGAACTACTGCTCCTCCTGCGGAAGCCGCCGTCCCGTGGATACTTCCTGGACCTGCCCCGGATGCGGAACTCTCTCCTATTTCAAGTTCTGCGGAAACTGCGGATGCCAGAGGCCGGCATCTCCGGTCACAAGGCCTCAATAAAAGAAAAGAACTTATCAAGTCCCTTATTCTGCTCTCTTGTCCTCATGAACATTCCTGCCGTATACCAGGAGTGGGTATTTTCCTTGTCCACTACCTTGTAGATCTCGCATTTATTCCCAAGGGAATCGGCCTTCTTTTTAAAGTCCTCCGCGCAGGCAAACTCCAGAAGTCCGTCGTGTTCACTCTGGATCAAAAGCATAGGGATATCACTTTTTGACATAAGGGAAACAGGCTCTCCCTGTTTCCTGTCATATCCCTTTTCAAAGAGCATGTTCAAAAGGATCTTCAGTGTATTTCCCTGATCCTTTCTGAAGCTGTAGGGACCGCCGCTGCCTATATATCCGATGACACCGCTTAAGTCCACATCATACCTTTCCTGATCTTCTTTGCTGTAGCATAGGATCGACGACAGGTGGGCACCTGCCGAAGGTCCTGCTACAACTAAAGAATCTATATCTATACCCTTATTTTTCATAAACTCACAGGCCTTCTTAAAGCAGGCACACACATCTTCTATCTGGGCGGGATATTTATTCTTCGGGGACAGTCTGTAACCTATAGATACAGATCTATATCCATGCTTAGCAAAGCACTGTCCCACATAATCAAAATACTCCGGATCTCCCGCATTCCATCCGCCGCCGTGGATCCATATGATCACCTTGTCGCTCTTGACCTCCGGGGGGTCAAAGAACAGGAAATACTGATCCTTGTCCTCACCATAAGTTACCTTCTCAGGGGCCGTTACTTTTGTCAGCGTCTTCAGTTCCTTATATATCCCGAAATAACTGAAGCTCTCTCTTAGATAATCTTTCAACATGATCTTCCCTCCACCATTAATACAACTGAATCAGCAAGACAGTCGAACATATCCTCTGTCTTATATCTGCCTTCTACTCCTTCTATCTTTATGCTCTCCGTTAAGACATATCCGGTCTGGATACCCTGGAAAGATGCTATAAAGAACTGAAGTATCTCATCTATGGTCTTCACCGGTTTAAGGCCTTTAGCTTCAACTATATTGGCAAGATAAGATCCAAGGGCAGCGACAAGATAAACAAGGGGGCTCCGGGCTTCACTTTCGATCCTGTCCGCAACTTTCAGGACTCTTTCAGGCTCACTCATAGCTAAAACATCACAGTAGATGGAGACCCTCATAAGATCTACTCCCACATTCCTCATATAAGCAGCCAGCATCTTACATATCTCATGAACTGCTTTATCGTGGTCATCTCCGTACTTTTTTAAGATCTCATCTACCTTTCCGTCGATCCGGTGCTCGCTGTTGATCCTTACTACCAGATCCGCCAGTACATCATCCAGATCTTTGTAGTATCTGTATACCACTCCATGGGAAAATCCGGTCTCGGCAATAACATCCTTCATCTCCATGGATGTGATGGGCTTTCTTACGCAGACCCGGTATGCAGCATCTACGATCTCTTTTTTCTTGTTTTGAAGATACTCTTCACTAACTCTCGGCATATCCCTTACCCCCAATTAAATGACTCGGTGTCATTTTAAAGTATCTTTTCGCCTTTTTCAAGCTCTTTTCCCGGATAAACGTACAAAAAACAAAAATGGTACCCCTTTGGGGTACCATATATTCGTTTTTGGGGCAGAAAACCCGGAAATGCCTGCAAATACTAGAAATGTAACATTGTTAATCCAGGTTTCTGTAGATCTTTTTGATCTTTTTGACTGTGGCATTTCCTCCTCCGTCATCTATATAGACATCATATTTCCCTTTGATGCTTCCGAAGGTTATGATATCAGGAGCACCGGTATATTCCTGCAGCTTTTTGAGCATATTCTCCTTGGTAGCCTTTGGCGAAAAGAACTTCAAATAGAGATAGCCTTCGTATTCAGACTCCACCAAAACAGCCCTTGCTTTATCTTTAAATCTCTCATTTAAAGTCTTTTGCAGCTCTTTTACCTTCTTTTCTTCATCCAGGACAGTCAGATAAAGGATCTGCTCATCTTTTCTGAACTTGTTGCTAATATAGTTTCTGAAGGGTGATTCCCTGTATTTATCGAAAAGGGCGATCTCAGCTTTGTTTTTAAGTTCTCCGTAAAAGATAAGTACTGTGGAGTCGCACATAACATTTACAAAGCAGTGCATTCCCTTCTCTTTTATTATCCTTTCAGCTTCAGCGCTTATTTCGGTATCCAGATACTCGGTGGCCAGGTATTCCTTCTTTTTAAGATCGTACATAGCCGCACCGTCCATTACGATTATGGGAAGTTCCAGCTTTACTCCCTTCATCAGTGAAGTGACCTTTGAAGGAGTGTGGACAGTAGAAACAGTAAACTTAAGGCCGCTGTCTATAAGCCTGTTAAGCTCTATGACGCTGTATCTTGAAACTGTGGGATCATCGTTGATAAGAACATCATCTATTCCACAGACATATACATTTTCCGTATCCTGCTTTCCCGGGAAACGGATAAGGTTAACAAGAACTCCCACTCCGATACCGATCAGTGTATCCAGGGCACGGTCTATAGCTAAAACATAAGCCGCTTCATCAAAGGAATGGGTAAGGGCGATGCTTAAAAATACGGAACAGGAAAAGAAGGCCGCGCTTCTTTTATTTAAGACTACTGTCAGATAAATAACAGGGATTATCATTAAAGAAGCCAGAAGATCCACGACTAAAGTATTTCCAAGGCCAAGGAACCTGACTGCGATTATAAAGATAAATCCATATACGGCGCCGATAACAGATCCTATCATCCTCTGGCCTGCGTTGCTCTTTGTAGTCTCAAAGTTAGGCTGCATGCACCAGATTGCTGCAAGGGCGCTATATAAAGGCAGTCCGTCACCGATGGGAAGAAGGGTCCTCAGATAGTAGATGACCATACAAAGGGCTACTGCCACTGCTGATTTGATCATCCTTCCTCCAACAGGGGGCAGCCTTTTAAGTCTGTCTACTTCTTTCATATTAGATGTCAATACTTAACTGAACCCAGCTGTACTCCTTCTACAATGTCTTTCGAAAGGAAAGCAAAAAGGACGATGGGAGGAAGCACCAGGAATATAGTCAGGGATCCGATTATCAATGCGGCAATAGCAGGATCTTCAAACATATCAGCTGCTAAACCTGAAAACATCATTGCCATTATGGAAAGAGGCCTCTTCTCATCCTTTACCAATACGATACCAGGTATGACATATTCAGTCCAGCTGTCCAGGAAGATAAAGATAGCCTGGGTAGCAAGCGCAGGTTTCATAAGAGGCAGGATTATCTTGTTAAAGATACGTATCTCCCCTGCTCCGTCCATTCTGGCAGATTCCAGGATATCTTTGGAGAAAGTAGCCTCCAGATAAAGCTTCATAAAATAAACTGCCAGGGGGGCGGTGATGGCTGGAAAGATGACCATGCAGAGCTTGTTGGCCAGATGGAATTTCCACACCAGCTGGTAATAACCGATGATGGTTATGTTGCTGGGGATCATCATGACGATGATTATAAACTTGTTAAAGATCCTTCTGAACTTCCATTCATATGCCACCAGGGAGTAAGCTGTAATGGCCGATACGTAAACACAGGAGACGGTGCTTATTCCGGAGATGATCATAGAATTCTTAAAGGCTCCGGGCAGCGGAGTATAACGCAGGACCAGATCGATAGCTTCTCTAAAAGATAAAGTAGATTCCGAGCGTGCTGCCTTCATGGCGGGATCGATAATATCTCCGGAGATCAGTGTGACAAAAGGCGCGATGACCAGAGCCGTTATACCTATAGAGACGATATATGTAATTATCTTAAGAGCCAGATCTGTCTTCTTAACAAAAGATCTGCTTAACTGATTCTCACTCATGATGCTTCACCTCTTGCTCTAGCCAATTCCCTTTTTTCTTTTCTTCTCATCTTGCGAAGTGCTTCTTCATCCTTATCCCGGAAAAATGCAAAATAGAAAATACCGGATATAACGGCACACAGGAAAAGAAGGACGATACATCCTACGGATGCTCTGTCCAGGCATTGTCCTGCCTGCATCTGTATATAGATCTGCAATGTGAGATTCTCCCTGTCAGAGCTGTAACCGAATATGGCAGGTATATCGCTCATTCCAAGACAATCAACTACAGACAGGATCGTAATAAAGAGCATGACAGGTCTCATGCAGGGTATCGTAACATGGAAGAAGGTCTGGAGCCTGTTGGCACCGTCCATCTCTGCTGCTTCAAAAACCTCCACAGGGACACTGGTGATACCTACGACAGCATAGATAAAAGTGATACCAAAATGCATAAATATACTGACGATTATAATGAAGAAGGGCATGGATGTGAGACATTCGAAGTCTTCAAACTCAAATCCGAAGCCGTCGATCATTGAAGCCATGTAGAGTTTAAATGCAAATGATCCGAAGAACATGAGAAGGAAGCTGGTAAGAAGGCTGCCCACGGTACTTCCGGCCAGGAGCTTGGGAAATACGAATATGCTCTTTAAGATCTTTCTACCCTTAAATTTCAATCTTCTGTCAGTCATCATAACTGCCAGCCAGAAAGCCAGGATCCACTCGGGGATTATCTGCCCTATGGAAAACTTAAATGTATTCTTTACCGAATCCCAGAAAGATGCTGCAGTAAATACCTCTTTGAAGTTCTGATACCAGGGATACCCTTCCTGGGATAAAAGTTTAGGCTCGGCATAGCCTATATAGTGTCTTACGTAACAGAAAGCATAGTAAAGGGAGTTCCCCATGGGTACAAAAGTAAAGATAAGATAGAGCACGATAAAAGGAAGTGCGAATATATATCCCCACTTGGCGTAACGCCTGTTGATAGGTTTTGTCTTAACCTTTATCCGGGCTTCCTTATTTTCCATCTTTCTCTTTTTCCTTCTTTTCTTCTTCGTCCGCTTCCTTCTTCACGCTGTGCTTTGTAGCGTGCTTTCCGTCCCCTTCCAGAAGGACAGGTCTTGAATGATCCACCACCTTTTTCACTTTTTTCGCAAAGAGCAGGTACTGGACCTGGTCGGTGATCTTCTGCTCAGCCATACCAAGTAATACAGAAAGGAGCACTACGGAAACGGCATATATGAGAAGGTTATTCTTTACATCTCCAACGCAGATCACCATATCGGGGACTTCTATGAAGCGGCAGAAAGTAATAGCTGCCAGATTCATAAGATATGTATGAAGCGCATATTTACCAAAGAAACGGGTAACCGGATTCTCAACATGATATTTCATCATGAAGATAAATACTGTGGGTGCAAATATGAGGAGCACCGGGATCTGAAGGAAATAAGTGATGATCTTATCCCCGATAGCAGGACCATTGCCTTCCCACTCTGACCAGTATCCGAAAAAGCCCTGGCCGAAGGAAGACAGACCGTCAAGCAGCAGGGTGATGATAAGAAGCTTACTGAACCTGCCGTAAAAATCCTTCTTAAAGAAAGCGGTGATCTTCTCCTCGTAGGTAGCGAATATAAGTCCGGCCAGGAAGGCCGGTGCAGTATTGACCCACCATTCTCCGCTGAACCAGAACACATTGTCGCCCTGCCACCACTTCATCCAGTTCATCCAGTACTGGTCGCTCATCCACCAGTTCTTGGGGCCGTACCACCAGGCATAATGACCCTCCACACAGAAGATCATGGCCATGAGGATCATGAAGGCAAAGATGATAGCAAAACTGACCTTGCGGTTCTTGATATGCTTGAAGCAGAAGTAGAAAACAATATACAGAAGAGTCAGGACAATAGGGAACCAGGCATAGGTATTCATCATGGTAAGGCCAAGGAAATTAGTCACCCACTGGGTACCGGCCTTAGGGATCTTCATAAGGAAGATCAGGATACCATATATGATGACATCAATATAAAAAGGAACAACGATGGACTTTAATACCCTCTTCTTCATAAAGCCCTTAAGATAGTCCTTTTTTGTATCAAAGCTTTTGACAAGGCCGTAGCCGGAACAGAAAAAGAATATGGCAACGAAATAAACACCTGCATTAACGAAAACAGACAGGACTCCCTCTTCCTGGAAGAAGGGCTCCTGGGAAATGTGATGGAATAAAATACCAAAGGCGGCCAATCCTCTAAGGGACTTCATGGCTTCAAGGGATGTGAAATCCTCATTGAACTCGCCCTTCCTGCCCAGCTTGTTTTTGGCGCCCCAGATAAGGAGGGCAAAAAATATCAGCAGGACAATTGCGTCTAATACACTTAAGCCTGACATTCCGATCAAAAAACTTGCCATCAGTATCTCTTCGAACTCCAAAACAATATGCAGTAATTCACGTTACCACCTTATCAAAAATCATTGAAATATACAATCGACTGTTGGTAGAATTCAATAAAATAAGGGGTTTTCGGGTTTTCAGATATTTCCACTAACCCGCTCCCGGATGATATAATTAAGACAGGTTATGGACAAGGAAAAGACTGGACAACTGATCACGGAGCTCCGCAAAGAGAAGGGTATGACCCAGAAGCAGCTAGCGGAGGCCTTGAACGTCACGGACAAAGCCGTGTCCAAATGGGAGCGCGGACTAAGCTTCCCCGATGTCTCCATGCTGGAACCCATCTCCGATCTTCTGGACATATCGATCCTGGAGCTTCTGGAAGGAAGCAGGACCGACCCTGACAAGAGCCTGAGCCAGAACGAGGTACAGGAACTTATCAAAGGATCAGTGGGTCTCAGTGAAGAGGAGATCCGTCACAGAAAGCAGATGAGCAGGTTCATAATAATATTCCTTGTGGTCCTGTTCCTTTTACTGATATCCATCACGCTGAACATAATCAGCTTCTTAGTATAAGAAAGGAGAAGAGATTTGGAACTGACGATAGCATTTTATGCATCCATAGCGATCCTTGGTGCGATACTGCTCCCGGGTGTAAAGGTCCGCCCTGCGGATGATACATCCTTCTTCGACAGGGTATCCACAAAGGAGATCCAGGGCCTTCTGGCTGTATTCATCATATTCCACCAGACGGTGATCGTATTTATCAACGAAAGCTATCTCACCGGCCTTATGGGATTGTACGGCTACAGCGGCATCCTGGCGGTCGCTTTCTTCTTCTTCTGTTCAGGATACGGTCTCATCAGGCGCCGGATGACCGATGAGAGCTATCTTAAGGGATTTATGAAAAGAAGGATATTTACAGTCCTTGTTCCATACTTTATCTGTAACTATATCTATCTTACATCGGCTATCATCGACAATATCCACACAGGTGACCACTTCACCATCCTGGAGGTCGTCATGGCCTTCTTCGGATTATTCCTTGTAAATAACCAGATGTGGTTCGCAGTGGAGATCATGATCCTCTATATCATCTTCAGGATCGTCTTCGCCCGGGTCAAAAAAGTCGGTACAGGCATCCTCATCATGACAGGTGCTGTACTGGTGATGATCACCATTGGCCTTCTTGCAGGCCATTCAGAGAAAGCCATGATGACATACTGGTTCCAGGGCGAGTGGTGGTATAACACCATCCTCATGTTCCCTCTTGGAATGTTCTATGCCTATAAGAAGGACGTCATCGACAGAGTGTTTAAGAAGGCATTCGTATCTGTCCTCATCGGCTCCTCTGTCCTCTTCCTCATCATGAACTTCGTCCACATGATACTCGTCGACTACAGTATCTACTGGAGAGAATATATGGACGACGATATGGAATTCTTCGATAAGATCCTTGGACTGTCCCAGGAGACTTTCTTTGAGATATTTTTCCTGATCCTTGTGATAACCGTCATGTCAAAGCTCAGGTTCGACAATCCCGTCCTGAGATTCCTGGGAAAGATCTCCCTGGAGACCATAATGCTCAACTATCTGGTGATAGATAAACTCATGTTCCTGAACGAAAGATACGGCATCCTGGTCTACCTCCCTGCCGTCCTTCTGGGAACAGTAGCCTGCGCATCGGTGGTCTACATAATAAAGAACTTCGTACTGGAGAAAAGATCCGGATTATTCGACGGCAAGATCGGCTGATCCGCCGAAATATTCCCGATATCGGGAATCATAAACCGGTTTTTAGAGAATTATTACAAAAATTCCCGAATATCTGCCGATCCGGCACGATATTCGGGAATCTTCTTTTTTACTTCCTGACCAAAGCCTGTTTTATACCGGAATAGATATAGATGAAGAATGCAGTTACCGTAAATATGGCTACCGGCGGGAAATTCCCGAAGAATGCGTCATTATCCGTAACTGCCATAAGATGCATCACGAAGATATGCATTATATAGATGCCAAAGGAGCAGTCCCTTCCAAGCTTTTCAGCAAATGTATCCTTTCCGAAGTCAGGAAACCTGAGGCACAAAAGAAGGAGCACATATGTCAGGATCTCACAGCTTACAAAAGGCACTATGACTCCCGCCTTATATGTATTGAGCTCAACTGCAGCAGTGATCATAAGTACCGGGAAGGATATAAGGAGCAGCGGGGTTATGAACTTAGACTTAAGGATCTGCTCCTTATATCTTGCGATCAGCATTCCCGTCATGGTATAGCCCATACCCACCATCACCGCATTTCGAAGCTGATATGACTCACCTATCCCCATATGGGACAAGATCACATAACAGGCAATAAGGAGAGGGCCTGCGAAAAGTGCCGGCTTTAATATCCTGATCTTATTAAGAAGGATCATTATAACGAGAGCATAAAGAAGCGATCCCAGAAACCACAGATGCTCCGAAAAGGGCGAAAAGTTATAAAGGAGGAAGTTCTTCCAGGCTTCTGATGTGAGCATATACTTCATCTCCCGGAGGGACCCCGTGGAGATCCTGGTAAAGAGAGTTATATAAGCTCCGTAGAAAAGATTGGAAGCCACATAGAATATGAGCATCCTGAGGGCCTGCTTCTTAAGGCGCCCCATCATCTCATCACAGTCCTCACGGAAGAGGAAATATCCGCAGACCGCGAAAAAGAAAGGAACCGCCGTCTTGCCGTAGGTTATGAAGACGTCACCGGCCTTTCCGGGGAAAGGCCAGTGGATCGTCACAACAAGGAAAGCCATTATGATCCTCAGGACATCAATTGAATGATTCCTGTTCATTTTGATGTTTTCCCCTTCCCCTTGATGAGGCGGATAAGATACTTATCAACGCCGCTCAGGATGGTAGCAAGCGCTACGGAGAAAAGGATGGTAAGAAGGATAAACATGGAGGCGCTGGGTACCTTGAATATGCTTCCTTCGGAAAAGCCCGTAAGGAAAAGGTTATGAATGAGATAGAGCTCAAGGGATATGGATCCCAGGAACTTCAGAACGGGATTTCCGAACCTGACCTTCATCATGAGAAGGAGGACGAAGGCAACGAATATGATTATCCAGGGAAGCTGGACAGAAAGGCAGCGGAACTTATCATCATATGCGGGATCCACACCGGGGACCTCACTCCAGTAGGAGTAGTTTGCCAGCATATAGCTTGTGGCAATGCCAAGAACACCGGAAAGGAAAGCCGTTGCGATAAGAAGAAGATAATAGAACTTCTTTGCGATCTTTGAAACAGCTTCGGAATGCTTTGAGACGATGATACCAAGAACGAACAGGAATGAGGAATTATACCACCACTCACCCTGGAACCAGTATCTGCAGGAGTAATCGTCACCGTGGCCCAGAAGAAGGCTTCCGATGATCATAAGGACAACGAATACGGCCATGGCGATGGTTGCAGCCGTCCTGTTCTTTATGAACCTGTAGAAGAGATAGAAAGCCAGATAGAGGATAACGATCTCGACTATATACCACATGTGGGAATTAAGAAGGGTCCATCCGGTAAGGACTGATACGAGCTCCAGGCCCTTGAACTTCATGCCGCAGATGCAGGCACAGATAACGAATACAAAGTTACACATGTAGAAAGGGATAAGGACTGTCACAAGCCTCTTCCTGAGGAAGCCCCTGAGGTAATCCTCCTTTGTCTTAAGGCTGGTGTAAAGACCGTAGCCCGAGAAGAAAAAGAATATACCTACAAACAGGACTCCGAACTCGGAGAAGATGGCCAGGGCCCCTGCCCTTTCCATCAGGGCCTGTGAAAGGTGGTGGATGATGATAGCCACCGCCGCAAATCCCTGGATGGCCTTGGAGGTCTCAAGGGAAAGAGGCTCTTTCTGCCACTCATCGATATTGGCCACCTTGACCCCGGTGAAGAGGATAAGGATCAGTGCGATAAGTATCAGGATGATGGGAAATTCAAAAGTGGTGATACTCTTAAAGATAGAGGGACTCCCTGCACCGGTGTCGGCAGATACTGCCGACGGCAAAGACATCATGATCATGAAGACGGTGAAGAGAAAGGTTATGGATCTTCGTGTTCTCATGGGACACCTCCGTATATGGATTTCTGATCCCAACCTAACAATAAACGTCCGGCAATACAACCGACCGTTGGTAGAATCGGACTAAACCACAAGTTTATCACCTGGAAAAGCATAAAAATGACCGGTGGAAATCTCTTTCCACCGGCCAACAAACCTTGGGGGGGTATTGGAGGTTCTTTTTATTTCTTACCGCTGTTTCTCTTTGTCCAGATGTCGAAGACAACTGCTGCAAGAAGAACGCCGCCTTTAACTACCTTCTGCCAGTTCTGGTCGATACCCATAAGGGACATACCCAGATTGATGATACCGATGAGTGCGGCACCGATAGCCATTCCGAAGACTGTACCGGATCCGCCGTAAGCGGAAACACCACCGATGATACATGCTGAGATGGCATCCATCTCGAAGTTCTGACCTGCAAAGGAGTTAGCTGCCTTAAATCTTGCTGTGACCATAAGGGAAGCGATAACTGTAAGGATGGACATGTTGAGGTATGCAGCAAACATTACGATCTTGTTGTTGATACCTGAAAGACGCGCTGTCTCTCCGTTACCACCGACTGTCATGAAGTGACGTCCGATGACTGTCTTCTCACATACGAAGTTGTAGATGAGCATGATAGCGACTACCCAGATAAGGACTACGGGAATACCGCCGTCAAGTGCGAACATATATGTAAGAAGTCCGATGACCAGGGCAAGTGCAACGCTCTTGGCGATGACATATCCCTGAGGGGGAGCCTCATAACCCTTCTTTACCTTATCTGCCCTGGACTTGAAGTTCAGGACGATAACAGCAACGATGGCGATGACGCCGGCGATGATACAGGGAATATTGAATGTTCCTGTAGGTGTCTCGAAGACCTTACCGGAGAACATAGCCAGGAGAGGCTCGGGGAAGTTGGAGATAGCACTGGTGGTGGAAACCTTAGTCAGGATCTCTGTTCCGGCACCACGGAATGCAAGGTAACCTGCAAGGGTGGCGATCCACGGGGGGATGTTCAGGAAAGCGATAAGGTAACCCAGGATGACACCATAGATGATACCTATTATAAGGACTATAAGCAGTGACAGAGGTGTGTTTACCTGCTTGAGTACAGAGACGACACCTGCCAGGGCACCTATGAAGCATACGAAGGAACCGACTGAAAGGTCGATATTACCACCTGTGAGCATACACATGAGCATACCTGCACCGAGAACGAATACGTACGCATTCTGTGTAATGAGCGCCGTAAACTGGGAAGGAGAGAAGATGCTGCCGTTAGTCGTGATCACAAAGAAGATGTATACGACGAACATTACGATGATCATCGTGTTCTTCTTAAGGACATTTTTCAGACTATAGTTGTTCATGCCTTTACTCCTCCTTTCTTACGCATTTTCATGATCACATCGAAGAATACTGCAAGGAGCAATACGAGACCCTTAACTACCAGCTTGTAGTTGGAGCTTGTTCCCATGATATCCATACCCTGGTTGATGACACCCATCATCAGGGCTCCGATGATAACGCCTCCGATGGAACCTGTACCGCCGTAAGCGGAAGCACCACCGATGAAGCATGCTGCGATGGCGTCCATCTCGTAGCCCATACCGTATGTAGGCTGGGCACCTACGAAACGTGCCGTGTTGAGGACACCTGCGAAACCTGCAAGAAGTCCCATGAGTGTGTAAGCCTTGAACATGACCATCTTTGTGTTGATACCGGAAAGCCTTGTAGCCTTCTCGTTACCACCTACAGCGTAGAGGTTACGTCCGAGGGTTGTCTTTGTTGTGATGTAAGCGAACAGCCCGAGGACCAGTCCGATCCAGATAAGAGCTGTGGGGATGCCCTTATAAGCGGAGAGCTTATAGAAGAGCCATACGACAGCAACGCAGATGATAGCTGTCTTGATGATAGTTGAAACAAGAGCAGGTACCTTATAGTCGTGCTTTCTGAGATATGCACGGTGAAGGATCGTATAGACAACGATACCGATGGCGAAAAGGATACCTACTACGAGGCAGAACTTGTTGAGTACTGTTCCATCCCCTGCCTTCATCTCAGGACCGACGCCTGCGAGAATGTCGGGAATGTAGCAGTCAGCGCCGCCGCCGAAGATGTTGAGGAATGTGGTATTAGTAACGGAGTAAGCATATCCTCCCATTACTACGTTGGACAGGCCTCGGAATGCCAGCATTCCTGCAAGGGTGGCGATAAAGGGCGGAACCTTTACAAAGGCGATCCAGAAACCCTGCCACATTCCGATGAGAAGGCCCATGACCAGCATAATAAGTACTGCGGCCGGCCAGGGAATGTTCTTATCCATCATTACGGCTCCGACGCCGCCTGCGAAACATACTACTGAACCGACTGCCAGGTCGATGTTACCACCTGTAAGGATACACAGCAGCATACCTGTAGCGAGAACGAATACGTATGCATTCTGTGCGATGAGATTTGTGATGTTCTGTGCATAGAGAGCTCTTCCATCTGTAGCGAAATTAAAGAATACGGCTACAGCCATGAGGGCTATGAGCATCATGTATTTTTTGAAGAAGGATGCAACATCAGCACCGCTCAGTCTTGTAGATCTCAATTCGTCACTCATGTTTACTCCTCCTTTCCTGATTTGACTATGCAAGCCATGATATTTTCCTGTGTTGCTTCGGAGGCTTTGATCTCTCCTACTATCTTTGCTTCGTTCATGATATAGATCCTGTCACTCATACCGATGACCTCGGGAAGCTCGGAGGAGATCATGATGACAGACTTTCCGGCAGCTACCAGATTGTTGATGATGCAGTAGATCTCGTACTTGGCACCTACGTCGATACCTCTTGTGGGCTCGTCCAGGATAAGTACATCGGGATCTGCGAACATCCACTTAGCCAGGAGCACCTTCTGCTGGTTACCACCTGAGAGATTTCCTACCAGCTGCTCAACCGTGGGAGTCTTGGTCTTGAGCTTTGATACGTACTCACTAGCCACCTCATACTCCTTATCCTTGTCGATGACCAGGTTCTTGCTGAGACCCTTAAGATTAGCAAGGGAAGTATTGTGCTTGATAGAATTACTGAGTACCAGGCCGTTGCCCTTTCTGTCCTCGGTAACGTAGGCCAGCTTGTGCTCGATAGCCTGCTTGGGGCTCTTCAGAACGACTTCCTTTCCGTTGAGGATCAGGGTACCTGATATACCGATACCGTAGGAGCGTCCGAAGATACTCATGGCAAGCTCGGTCCTGCCGGCACCCATGAGTCCGTAGATACCTACGACCTCACCCTTCTTAACGTTCATGGAGACGCCGTCGACGACCTTTCTCTCGGCAAACTCAGGATGATAGACAGTCCAGTTCTTTACCTCCATCATGGTGTCACCGATCTCCACGTCATGACGCTTTGGGAAACGGTCTGTCATATCCCTGTTGACCATGCCCTTGATGATACGGTCCTCAGAGATCTCGTCCTTCTTGCAGTCAAGTGTCTCGATGGTAGATCCGTCTCTTACGATCGTGATCTTGTCTGCAACGTATGATACTTCATTTAATTTATGGGAGATGATGATCATCGTCATCCCCTTCTTCTTAAACTCCAGCATCAGATCAAGAAGTGCTCTTGAATCTGTCTCGTTCAGTGAAGACGTCGGCTCGTCGAGGATCAAGAGCTTGGCATTCTTAGCCAGAGCCTTTGCTATCTCGACCAGCTGCTGCTTTCCTGTTCCGATATCCTTGATAAGAGTCTTGGAAGAATCAGAGAGGCCTACCATCTTAAGATATTTATCAGCCTCTGAATATGTCTTATTCCAGTCGATGTTCCACTTCTTACCGCGTTCGTTTCCGAGGAACATATTCTCGCCAATTGTCATATAAGGGATCAGGGCGAGCTCCTGATGTATGATTACGATTCCTTTCTTCTCGGAATCCTTGATGTTGTGAAATTCACAAACACTACCATCGTAAACTATGTCGCCTTCGTATGTACCAAACGGATAAACGCCGCTCAATACATTCATCAGTGTTGACTTACCGGCACCATTCTCACCGACAAGCGCATGGATCTCTCCTTCTTCAACCTGGAGGTTGACGTTGTCGAGTGCTTTTACGCCCGGAAAAGTTTTGGTTATGTTTTTCATTTCAAGCAAAACTTTTGCCATTTTACACCTCTTTTTATTAATAAGGATTACCTTGGGGTAACAAACCCTAAAAAACAGGCGGGCTTTTGACCCGCCTGTTCTGGGTTGTAATTATAGATTATGCAAGATCTGCTTCAGAGTAGTAACCGGAATCGATAAGGATCGACTGATAGTTACCGGCGTCAGCGAATACGGGCTCACAAAGGTAGGAAGGAACAACTTTCTTACCGTTGTCGTATGTCTCTGTATCGTTAACGTCTACTGTCTCACCATTGATGATCTGAGTAACCATCTTAACAACCTGCTTAGCAAGTGTACGTGTATCCTTGAATACGGACATGGACTGCTTGCCGTCGAGCATGTTCTTAACGTTTGCGATATCACAGTCCTGACCTGTGATGATGGGATAAGAACCTGTGTAGTTAGCAGCAAGAGCATTCTCTACGCCGAGAGCTGTTGAGTCATTGGAGCAAAGCCATACATCAACATTTGTGCCGTCTGCATAGTAGGAAGAAAGGATGGTTTCTGCTCTGGACTGAGCATTCTCTGTCTTCCAGGAAGCTGTAGCAACATCAGAGAACTCGGACTGACCGGAAACGATGTTGAGCTTGCCTTCCTCGATGTAGGGATTAAGAACGTCTACTGCACCCTGATAGAAGAAGAGAGCGTTGTTGTCACCGGGGTCACCAGCTGTGAACTCGATGTTGAAGGGACCTGCTGCGTTGTCAAGATCGAGCTGGTCTCTGACATACTCGCCCTGGATTGTACCAACCATGTAGTTGTCGAATGTTGCATAGTAATCAACTGTATCAGACTCCATGAGGAGACGGTCATAAGCGATTACGGGGATATTCTTGGACTCTGCGAGATCGAGAGCCTCACCAAGGGAAGAACCCTCGATAGCAGCGATAACAAGAACGTCACAACCGGAGTTGATCATATTCTCGATCTGGGAAAGCTGTGTAGCTACGTCGTTAGCAGCATACTGAAGATCTACTTCATATCCTGCAGCCTCGAGCTCCTGCTTCATGTAATCGCCGTCCTGGTTCCATCTCTGGAGATCCTTTGTGGGCATTGAAACTCCTACCTTACTTTTTCCTGATCCTGCGCCGCTACATCCTGCGAAACCGAGAAGAAGCGTTGCTGTACAAAGAACTGTTGCAAGTACTTTGGTTAATTTCATCAGAAATACCTCCTAATAATGATTATTGGTGAACTATCACCACTTACAAATTACCATTAGTGGTATAGGATAATCATATCGGATTTCTGTAAATATTTACCCGAAAGAATGACCTGTCAAGAAATCATTAGCACATTTTAGAAAACAGAGAAAGGACCGTTTCGATTTGTGCTATCAGTTGTCCTCCGACTCCTCGGAAATGACGGTCTCAGTACCTTCTTCACTTATATTCATATATACGTCTTCCCTCTGGTGGAATCCGCTCTCTATAATAATAGTATCCATATTATCTTTATTAACGGCTATGGGTTCGATGGCCACATAGGGGATATTGTATGTACCGTCAAAGAATGTTCCGTCCACAGCCAGCTCCTCATGGTTTGCAAGGCTGACAGCATACTCTGCAGCCATCTTGGCCAGTTTTTCCACAGGCTTATAGACAGTCATGAGCTGGGTGCCCTCCACTACCCTCTGGCAGGCATCAAGATCCGCATCCTGTCCCACCACGCTGATATTTCCTGCAAGGCCTCGCTCAGCCAGGGCATGTACCGCCTCACCTGCCAGGGCATCGTTTCCGCACATGATCGCATCTGCCTGGGAGACTGCATCTATATTGTCATTAACAAAGTCATAGGCCAGCTCGGAACGCCAGTTGTCACAGTTATACTGAAGGATGATATTCTCACCGTGGGTGGAGCATACCGACTCAAAGCCGCTCATTACCTGGGAGACGTTATAGTCGCTCTCAGGACCCATGATCTCCACCACGTTGCCGCCGTCTCCGATCTCGCCGCACAGGGCCTCACCCATATATGTTCCCACCTGCTCATTATCAAAGGATATATAAAGATCAGCGTCGGCATTTCGCACGATCCTGTCGTAGCAGATGACAGGGATCCCTGCCTCCTTGGCAGCCACGATGGAATCAGTCAGGCCGTCGCCGTCGATGGTAACTATGACGATGGCATCAACGTCCATCTCGATAAAGTACTCTATCTGGGAGATCTGGGTCTCCAGCTCACCGTTGGCGGACTGGACATATACCTCTGCCCCCAGCTCGTTGGCAGTGGCGCAGAACACGTCGCGGTCACGGGTCCATCTCTCGATAACATAGGAGTCGAAGCTGAATCCTATGGTCAGGTTTTCCACATCCTGGGACTGCACCGGTATGATGCCGGGCTGGTCATTCCCGCAGGAAGCGCAGAACAGGCCGAAGCTGATAACTGTTACCAAAGCGGTGGATCTTCTAATAAAACTCATAACTTAAGTCCGTCCTTATACTCTGTGGGGGTCTGGCCCGTAACCTTCTTGAATATCCTGGAAAAGTAGTTGGGGTCACTGTATCCCACCTCGCTGCAGATCTCCTTCATGGACCTGGAGGGATCCGCCAGGAGCTCCTTGGCCCTGTCGATACGGAGGTTGGTGAGATAGTCGATAAACGTAACTCCCGTCTTGTTCTTAAAGAGCTTACTGAAGTAGTAGGGGCTGATATCCGTCTGCCTGGACATGCCCTCCAGGGAAAGATCCTGGGAGTAGTGGGTATCGATATACTCCTTGGCCTTGGCCACAACATCGCTCCTGGGATCCGTATTGACGGAGTTGATCATGGAGACGGCAGCCTCTATATGCTTGATGAACCACAGACCCAGCTGGTCCAGGCTCTCGATGGCACATATCTCGGGAAGATAATCGCTCCTGCCCTTGAACCTGTACACATGACCGCCCTTTCCGTAGGCCACCTGCTCGGCGCGGAGCACGAACTCCAGCACCTTCAGCCTTATGTCGGACAGGGATCCGCCGGAACTGTTCTTCATCCAGTCAAAGAACCTGGTGGCCTCCACTTCCGCAGTCCTTATATCACCTGCCTGTACGGCAGCGAAAAGATCCTTTTCGTAATTGGTGGGATAGTCATCCTCATATTCACAACCCGCCCTTACATCATCGCTGTGGGCTACCCTCTCCGTGGAATTTACAAGACATGCCAGGGCCTCGCTGTAGGAGTCCGCCATGCCCCTGATGGGACGGACGGAACCGATACCGATCCTGAAGCTGATGCCCAGGCGGTCGTCAAGCTTATGGCTCATCTCCCTGGCCTGCTCCACTATCTCGGAACGGCTGCTGTAGGGAAGCTCATCCTTATCGTAGGGCACCAGCACGGGAAGCTTGTTTCCCATGACGGATCCGATGACGCACTTGAAGTAGTCCTCTATTATGAGCCTTATCTCCGTGAAGTTCTCCTGGGTCTTGATACTGGCAGGAACGGCACCCTTCATATAGTTGCCCACCTGCTCCTTACCGCTGACGATGGCCATCATATATCCGAACTTCTCGGTGATCCCCAGAAGGGACATATATGTATCGATATTCTCCTGGAAGTACTCATGGGAGAGAAGGTCCTGGATAAGGCCGTTCTCGATGATGGGAGTAATGGTCTCGAACCTCTCCTTTACGTCCAGCTCCTCCTTGCGGAGCTGCCTCTCCTTATCCACCTCAGCCATGGCCTTTGTCATGACGGCCCTGATCATATCCTTGTCAAAGGGCTTGTTCACATACTCCAGAACGCCCAGGTTGATGGCCTCCTTGGCATAGTCGAACTTGTCGTAGGCGGAAAGGACGATGAATACCGTCTTGGGGTTTGTCTTTCTTATCTCGCGCATGGCATCGATGCCGTTGATCCCCGGCATCTGGATATCCATAAAGGCGATATCGGGGCGGAAGGTCTCTGCCAGCTCGATAACGCTCCTGCCGGTCTTGGCAGACTCGATCTCGAAGTTCTCGTTAAAGTTCTTCTCCAGGATGAACTTAAGTGAATCTATGACGATGCCCTCATCGTCGGCCAGCATTACTCTGTACATGTCTCTTTCTCCATAGGTATCCTTATTATTACCCGCGTACCCTCTCCAATAGTACTTTTTATCTCAACCTGTTCCCTGTTGTCAAAGAAGATATCCAGCCTTGAGAGAACATTTGCAAGTCCCACGCTCTTCTCGTCTGTATGCTCCCCGGAAACGGAGGACGGCTCCCTGGCCAGGATCTTCTCTATAGTCTCCTCATCCATACCGTTACCGTTATCACTGACCTCGATGGTGGCAAATCCGTCCTCTTCGTACAGGTAGAGGGCTATCTCCTTCTGCCTGTCCTCCAGGTCCATGATGCCGTGCTTTACGCAGTTCTCCACGATGGGCTGGATGATCATGCTGGGCATTACCACACCCAGAAGATCCTCCTCCAGGTCCTTCCTGAACTTGATCTCACCGGAGTATCTTACGTTCATGATATAGATATAGCTGTCCACAAGTTCGATCTCCTCGGAGATCTTCACCTGCTCATTGTCCTTCTTGACATTATAGCGGAAAAAGTCGGCCATATTGCTTATATATTCTCCCGTCCTGTCAGCTCCCTCCACCATGGCCAGCTGGGCTCCGGCGTTAAGGGTATTGAACAGGAAGTGAGGATTTATCTGGGCCTGGAGATACTTGAGCTGGGCGTCCTTCAGGTGGTTCTCCATAAGAAGGCTCTTCTCCTTCATGGCACTCTCCGTTACCATCTGTTCCCTGATCTTCACGATATATTCCTTGATACTTGCCAGCATCTTATTGAAGGCCCTGGTAACGTTACCGACCTCGTCCTCTGTATAGATCTCAAGAGGTTCAACGTTCTCCGGGTTCCTCACCGATATCTCGTTGGCCTTCGCAGAAAGGCTGGTAAGAGGCTTTGTAATGGTACCCGTCAGGATAACGATGAGAAGGACGTTCATGAGGGATACGATGATGAAGATGGACAGACAGAGCATCTCGGAATACCTGAGGGACCCGATGAGGGTGTTAAAGCTCTCCGAATTGATACGGAAGGTCTCATTGTTAAGGCTGTAGATATAGGTATTGATCTCGCTGTACATCTCGGAGCATTCCTTGTAGTACCTGGTATAGGACTGGACATTCCTGCCTCGCTTGGCGCGGACGGCGCTCTCGGCGGAGGTAATATAACTCTCGGAGATCTTCCGGATATTCCTTTCGCGGAGCTTCAGGATATTGTCCGTGGGCAGGTCATTGAACTGCTGGATCTTGTTATAGACCTCCTGGGAATACTTGTAGTACTGCTCCAGGTCATCCGTGGACTTGGTCTCCAGATATCCCGTAAGGCCCGCGTGCATCAGGGCGATATCGTCGGCAAACTCGTTGAGGCTCATATTCGTGGAGTAGACCATATCGATACGGGAGAGCATCCTGTTAAGGCTCAGATAAACGAAAAGGTTTACCATGAAGGCCACCATGGAGGTTACCAGGAAGACAGCGATGAGCTTATGCCTTATCTGCAGATGGCGGAAACGTTTTCTTATCCACTTCATACGCCGCCCTCCACAGAAGTCTCCTGCATATAGCCGGAGACATTATACTCATCGATAAGTACATATCCTGTACTGTAGTACTCACTGACGTTGCCGCGGACTATAAACTCGTCCAGGGCATCCACACAGTACTGTGCTACCTGGTTGGTATCTACGCTCAACGTGGCCTCGATGGCACCGCGCTCGATACCCTCCAGCACCGTATCAGATCCGTAATATCCGATGATGGTGGTGACACCGACGCCGTTCTTATCGACAACGGACTGGTAAACGCATCGGGTGGTGATATCGCTGAGACATACGATGATATCCGGCATCTCCGTATATTCATCAAGAAGGTCGATTACCTTCTCCTCTGTACTGAAGGCCGAATCGGAATCTATGGAAACGGATTCTATCTGGACGGAACTTCCCTGGAGCTGCTCCTGGATGGCACCGTAGATAACGCTCTCATTGCTGGCGCCGGAGCTCATTATTACCAATGCGTTGAGATCAGAAGCATCCTCCCGATCCTCCGCCGCATCAAGGATAAGGTCGCTGTACTTAACACCCACACTGTAGTTATTAAGTCCTATAAAGCTGCACCGGCCTGTACCCGGCGCGTCGGTCATAACCGTGACCACGGGGATATCCGCAGCACCTGCCTGGCTTATGAGGGCAGCCGTCTCCTCTGAGTCGTCTCCCTCCAGTATTATCCCTGACACCTTGGATCTGATGGCGATGGCGATGAGCTCTTCCTTGCTGTAGCTGGTGGCCAGATCATCACCGATCCTCTCCACCAGGCAGTCATTCTGAAGGCCGTACTCCCGGAGAGCCTGATAGAGGTTCTCTGATACGGTACTGTCGGGATTACTGGGAATATATGCATAGATGCGGGAATAGGTGGAATAAGCATCTATTCCTGAGGCTTCATAGTTATTTACCTGTATATTGAAGACCACGAGACCCACCACGGTCAGGGCGAGCATGACCACGGTAAATGCTGACAGTATCCCCAGAAATACCCTGTCCCTGTTCGCCTTCTTTGCCACTGTGAACCCCTTTGTATATCATTTTTCTACGCAATATATAATATACTTAACGGGCGGTCATTTTCCACTTCAAATATTTATGTTCTTAGTCAACAGGGGCGAAGACGCCTTCAAGATCCGGCTTTTCGCAAGGCTCTGACGGCATGGGAATATCAGAACTCACACCGTACTCCTCCCTCTCCTTTTCGGTCAGCCTCCTGACGGGAGTACTTGGATTAACCGCCGGGTAGGGGTCCTCCAGCTTTTTGGCATAATCACTGCAGAATGATTCCCTGTCGCGGTTTGAAAGGCGGTCCTTCGACACTGTAAAATGGACATCAGCACTATATTGAAAACGGCTGCCGGTGCTGTCACCTATATTGTTCGACTCATCCAGTTTACGTCCCAGGATCCAGCAGGAAAGACCAAATCCCAGGCCTATGGCGATTATCAGCGCAAGTATATCCATATCCTCATCCCTGCCTTTTCTTCGTAAAATCAAATATAGCCTTGTCCTGGGTAAGAACGATATTTTTTATGACCCTGCGGACCTTGGAGATACCGGTGGCGAACAGGACGATGATACCCATCACTATGGCCCCCAGGAGCCTTCCGTTGTTCTTGGAACGGCTTGACAGTATCACAGGAAGAAGTCCTCTTAAGGCAAAGAAAGACACAACAGTGGCCAGGATCCCGATTATCACCAGAAGCGTAAAGAACAGCACCTTATTCCAGGGAAGAGCGCATACGACCTTTCCAGATTCACCGTTTACCAGGATAGTATTTGTCTTTCCCTTGTGCTTGAATGTGATAAACCAGGCCGGGAGCATGGCATATTTCATATCCCTGTTGATACATAAGGAAGGTCTGGAGTTTGCCACCTTTTTATTGGAGGCCTTGATCTCCTGCATGGCAGCCTCGCTGAAAAAATCCAAGGCCCTTTTGTTGACCACAGATCTCACGTCGCCATAGGTGATATCCGACACATTGGAATAAAAGCCTGACAGATAATCCTCATCGAAGTCCCTAAGCTTCGTAAGATCAAAGGGCTCGAGCTTCATACTGCTCTCATCCGTAAGACCACTGGCCCCCTCCACAGGAAGTCTTCTTATCCTCATGTTGCCTGCACGGCCATAGAACCTGGTAACAGTACTCTTTCCGTTCCTGACCTGGCCCGATATGACCATCGCATTTGTATAGTCAGCATCCACGATCCAGTAAGGGATATAGATCCCCCTGACGCAGTCGGGAGTAAACTCCTTTATCGCCTTGGGGATAAAGAGTCCCCTGTCGATCTTCTCATGTACGAGCCTGATGGCTTCATCCTTTGAAATGGTGAAGGGAAGTATGAACTCAGGACATTTCTGCCTGGAGATCCTGCTGAATACCACATTGGGATTTCCGCAGTAGATACATGTGGTGGAGGCCTCTGTTCCGTTTACGGAGATCTCTCCCCCGCACTCACTGCAGGAGTATATATAGCAGTCCATCATATCCTTATCAGCATCATCGCCATAGACATTCCTGACAGATTCCGCCTTGAGGTCCTGTCTGAGCCTCTTGACCTCCGACTCCACTTCTTCAGCTTCAAAGAAACTTCCGCAGGCCTCACATAACATCTTCTGCGAAGCAGGATCAAAAACGAGTGCGTGTCCGCAGTTCCTGCATAATGTAGCCATATCCTACCCGGCCTCCTTCCAGTCTGTTACCCCTGATATTACCATATCATCTTTGAACTTTCTTGACCCCCAGCAGAAAACCCAGGGCGGGCACGCGGCAGAAGGCCTCACATGCTGCTATAGTCAAAGGATAGGCCAGCAGCAGGAAGCGGTATCTTCGAAGCTTCAGGATAACATCATCACAGGAGAATACATAGTATCCCAGATTGTAGCACAAGGTATATCAATCATATTTACTGATAATATAATCAGGTCTGACAGCCTCAGGGTCCTCTGCCCATCCGCTTCCGTCATAGCTGTAACAGCACACTCCATCCGGGGATGACTGGATCCAGACATTATATGTATCCTCTTCCCAGCAAACTCCTTCGTACTCATCCTTATCGACGTGGCACAGAGGCCATGCACCGGTGTCACGGGAAGGATAGACAGATATCAGATACACCTCACCGCAGTCAGTGAGCTTTATGTAATACTCCCCATCATAACAGAGGGGCTCCTCCAGTGAGAAACTACCGTAATTCTCCAGATGATTCACCTCAGCTTCTTCTCTTACCTGTGACAGTATGGGACGCCAGTAGGACTCCATCTCATCAGACAGTTCCATATAGTAGTATCCTATCTCATCCGGCTCGCTGTTCCCGCCCATGCACAGCACAAAAAAGTATAATGTGGAATCATAGTCAAAGACAGATACACTTCGTTTGCCCTCTTCGAAGCTGATACTGATATTGATCTCGGAATCCTTCATCTCATTGTATTCTTCCGGCTGATCCTCGGCATTTATCTTAAGATCACATTCATCGAGATTGTACTTCAGATGATTGGGATTATATTGGGAATATTCATTAAAGAGATCGACGAATCTGTCCTTATCAAATTCAGCATCCGTCTCGGCCACTTCGTTCATGAAGGCGGCATTTCTTCCGACACGGAATTCGTATTCTATGTCACCTTTTATATAATCCAGCGCGGGCTTGGGGGTATAGGGGCGAAGGACACATCCCGCCATCAGACATGCCGCCACAAGCGCGATCAGGACTGCCATCATTCTTTTCATACCGTTCCCCCTGTTCCCTTGATATTAACACGATTATAACATGTCAAAGCGGTTCGAACACTTCAGGATATGATATCCTGATCAGCCGACGGTGTTGATGAGGCTTCCGATCCCCTGGATCTCACATCTTATGACATCACCTTTTTTGAGATAGACGGGAGGCTTCATGCCCATTCCGACTCCGCCCGGTGTTCCGGTGGCTATGATGGTGCCGGCTTTCAGGAGCATACCCTGAGACAGCTCGGATATAGCCTCCTCTATGGTGGTTATCATATATCCAGTATTGCTGTCCTGTCTTTTTTCATCATTTACATAACAGGATATATCAAGGTCGTGGATATCATCTATCTCATCAGCCGTTACGATGCAGGGACCCATGGGCGTATAACCGTCGAGGCTCTTGCCCCGGTACCACTGCTGATGCCTGAACTGGAGGTTCCTGGCGCTGACATCATTAATGATGGTATAGCCGAGGATATAGTCTGGAGCTTCCTCTATGCTGACATTGAGTGCATCCCTCTTCAGGATAACGCCAAGTTCTGCCTCGTAGTCAAGGCTGTCCACATGATCATAACAAGGTATTATTCCACCGGGATCATTGGCAGTATTCACTCTCTTGGAAAAATAGACTGTATCGGTCTTCTTTGTGAAATCAAGGACATCAACTGTCTCTTCGATATGGGATCTGTAGTTGACCCCAAGGCAGATGATATCCTGGAGCGGGACAGGGACAGGAGCCTTGACCGTATAGTTTTCTATATAACCTGCCGCGCTCCGTTCTCTGATCTCAGGATAAAGCCTTTCGAAATCCGGGATCAGACTGTTCATATCCTTCACATCGATCCCCATCGATCCAAGGGTGACCATTCTGCCTTCCTTATCTTTGATCGCCACATACTGTCTTCCCTCTGATTCGACCGTATATAATCTCATATCTTCCTCCTTATACAGGCATTGCCATAAACTCATCTATTGCTTTCAGGACCGGAGCAGCATATTCTTCTCCTCCAAAGAGCCATTGCTCGTGCTGCATGTCAAACTCCCTTATGTCAGGATCGTGGAAATACTTATTATATCTTTTCAGGTACTTGGTCCCCATCTTATTTGCATATATAAAATGAGCCCTGGTATGCTCGACATCTATGTCATCATCAAGATATGTGAGGAGGTCAGAATAGTACTCATTCTTTATGGATCTGGGATCAAACTTGGAAAAACAGTCCATGAATTCCTCTGCGACATCGTCTTCCATGAGAAAGATCTTCTTAAGGAGCTTTTTTGTCTTTTGCTTTTTCTTCTCGCTCCCGGTAAAGCCGGTAAGGAGCGGAACGACCAGCATGGACTGAAGTTTAGCCGGCACCTTCCCGCTCTGATCGAGATCCGGGCTTCCGAAGATCCCGTGATCGATATGGATATTCCTCCGCTGGATCAGCTGTCCCACAAAGCTCGATCCGAGGGATGAGCCAAGAGCCGCATCAAGCCTTCCTCCATGTTTTTCCTGGATATATCTCTCGATCTTCTCAGTGACTGTGATCATATCAGGGAAAAGGTCACCGCCTCCATCAAACCCATCGTAATTAACACATATAAGATGATACTTCGATGAAAGTGCTGTTAATACATTACGGAAATTCGTCTGCCAGTCACATCCTGTTCCCGGCAGGAGCATCATCGTCATATCGTTTTCTTTTCCAAATTCTTCAAATGTCATCAGTCTTCCTCCATTATCAGTCTGCGGGTAAGTCTTATCACTTCATCACGCATAAACTTAAGGTCTTCTTCTTCAAAGGTCTTATCCATATATGCATGGCAATAGTTTTCCATGATACCGATAGATATGTTCAGACGCTCTCTGGAATGAGGCCTGTCTCTTATCTCCTTTGGAAGGCCGTTATAGATCTGTTCCAGAGCATTAGCTGAAAAATCCGAATAGAGTTTTTTCACATCTTCATCGCTGTGTCGAAGTCCCTCAAGTTCTTCATGGAAATCACGGTATTCAGTATGGATCCTTTCAAATGATGTCAGGACATCTTCAATATCCCCGGAATAAAGATCCTCCTCGGTGACACCGGCAATATCTTTTATGTTTTCAAAGGCAAAGGAAAGTGATGCCAGGAGCAGTTCCTTCTTGTTCATGAAATATCTGTAGGCGATCCCGGTAGAAAGGTCGGCTTTCTTCGCGATCTCATCAACTGTCGTGTTGTGATATCCCTTTTCTGTATAAAGCTCCAGTGCAGCCGCAAGGATCTTCTCCCTTGTCTTCACCGCTCTGGGCTGGATTATCTCCCTGTCAGTCCTTCTCTGTTTTATTGCCATGATAACCGTCTCCAATAAAGTGAGATTTCTCTCACTTTTAACAAATGATATTATCCTGACCGCGGTTTGTCAATATTCAGATCCAACTTATATGTCAATACAACTTTCCTTTTTCGAGATATTAAAGTCCAATGATGCATCAAGTCCCGGGTCCGGGAAAGTGATCTTAAGGTTCCCCTTCCCTTCTTTTCCAGCGCTCTTTATATAGACGCCGCCCATACCGCCGTTTATATCCGCAAAGGAAGGTCCGAGGATCTCAATGTCACCACTTGCTTCGAGGACTGCCTGCCTGTTGTAGAAAGGCATGACATTGCCATACTCATCGGTCACGCGGATCCTGACGGAAGCAACATCATAAGTCTCTGCTTCAACGAGATCAGATGACGACACATCAAGGTGAAGGCAGAGCTTTGTCATGGCGGACTTTATCACCGACCTGACGACCTTGCCGTCCCTTATGCCGTCAAACCTGAACTGTGTTGCCTGACCTCCCCAGTTCCCGATATATTTGCCGAAGAGCATATATGCGTCATCAAATCTCATCTTATACCTGACCATGGCCTCCCCCAGGGAAAGCTTCATCCCGGCGGGCATCTTATCCATGCCATAAATGGCAGAGAAGTTAAGTGCATCCCTGACTATCCGGTCCTGTCTGTCCGAAAAGCCCTCCTTTTCCTTCATCTGATCACCGATAAAGTCGTCGATCAGGATAGGCGGGCAGATCATATTCTTATATTTCGAGCCGCGGTGGGTATATTCCTTGATGAAAGTATCATTCTTATACATCTTTACGCTGTCGCAGTTGGTGATGATATAAACCTCTCCCCTGTTGCCGGATGGATGTTCGCCGATATCCATAGAGGAACTTATCTCCAGGACCGGCTCAAGGTCCCTGTTCTGGCTGGCATAGACAGAAGCGGCAAGCTTCGGATTCCTGAACATATCCGTCACTCCGTGGTAGCATATCCTGTCTCCCGAACCGAAGTCCTTATGGGTGTTATAGTCGAACATACACCATCCGAAGGATCCTGCGATATCATCATTTGCCATGACGCTGTCCAGAACATTACAGTGGCGCAGCGCATGCTCCTGCCTGTGAAGCTCATCGTCGAAAGCCTTGGTGGGATACATATGGCCGTTATATTCGCTGATAAGATACGGCTTATCCATATCTGAAGTAACGCTCTTTTTGGACTCACACCCCGGAGTGCTTCCGTTGTGACTGAAATCGTTATAGGCATAGACATCCTCGAGAAGAGAACTTTTCTTAAGATATCTGACGCCTGAGGTCTGTCTTACGGGGTCCAGCTCATGTGCCGCCCTGTTCGTCTTCTCATAGAGCTCGTCGCAGTCCACCGACTCATTGATCCTTACGCCCCACAGTATTATGGAAGGATGGTTCCTGTACTGGGCAACCATCTCCCTGGTATTTATGACTGCCTGATCCCTCCACTTATCATCACCGATGTTCTGCCAGCCCGGGATCTCGGTAAAGACGAGAAGTCCCAGCTCATCGCACCTGTCTATAAAATGGTGAGACTGGGGATAATGGGAAGTCCTCACACTGTTTACTCCCAGCTCGTTCTTAAGGATATCCGCATCCAGCCTCTGCATGGACCTTGGCATGGCATATCCCGCATAGGGCCACGACTGGTGGCGGTTAAGCCCTCTGATCTTTACCTTCTTTCCGTTAAGGTAGAATCCGTCCTTTTTGAAGACAGCATCCCTGAAGCCGATACGGGTCGTGTAATGATCCTCCGAAGTGCCGTTTTTCAATGTCAAAGTAAGTTCGTACAGGTTGGGATCGTCTATAGACCAGAGCCTGACGCCCTCAGCTTTTATCACCGCATCCTCATCACATCCACCCTCGAAGATAACATCTCCATTCTTAAGGTCCGTGATCTTCGCACAGAGTCCGCCTTCGCCTTCGATCTCTGTCCTGATATGGACATTCCCGTCCATTCCCGCTGACGCAAAGACATCTTTGATATGATCCTTCTCCCTGATATCGAGACGGACCTCCCTGTAGATACCGCCGTAGGTCATATAGTCGATCACAAAGCCGAAGGGCGGGATGTTCAGATCCTCACGGCTGTCACATCTGACCGCGATAACGTTGGACTCTCCGTATTTAAGATGTGAAGTAAGGTCGGCAGTAAAAGCAGTATAACCGCAGGAGTGCTCTGCCACCTGATCTCCGTTCACGAACACCTTTGCATCATGGGCAACTGCATCAAAGGTGATATAGACCTTCTTTCCCTCCCACTCCGAAGGGACATCAATGGTCTTCCTGTAACAGGACAGTTTCTGATATATCTTCTCGTCGAAGCAGCTAAAGGGCGTGAGGCTCACCGCGTGCGGGATCCTTACGCGCTCCATCTTATCTTCGTCTTCAAAGTAAGGCTTCACCATGTCTTCACTGAATTCAGGCGACCACAGCCAGCCGTTATTGATGTCGATCCTCATAATGATCACTCCTGCCTTTTAGCGGCTTATCTTTTCTATCGTATATATCCTCGAACCGAAATCCGGATAGTACCTCATATTCTCATTATATCCTCCGGATGCAAAGGCGCTCCTCAGGTGGACCCCGGCATACATCATCGCATCGCCGTACATATCATGGGACTCACTCTCGGACTTCATCTTATAGAATCTGGCGATGATCCTGTGGAGCAGGCCATCCTGCCTTACATGTATAGGCGCAACATAATTGATGAGGCCTCCGAACTCACGAAGGTCGAACTTCATCTTCCTTCCCTCGATATGATATCTGGTCTCCCCGTCAAGTCCCATGGGCTTTAAGACCCCCCACTGGGCATTGGGGTGAGCTGTCATCTGCATCGTCATAGACACAGCCTTCGACTTATCATGCGAGACCACAGTCCAGGAGGTATCGTTCCCCGGCAAAGGTTCAAGAAGGCTCATTCCGGGAGCTCCGAGAGGATCTCCGTCCGCAGTCCTTGAATCGATCATGGAACTGCTCCTGTAGAACCTTCCAAACTGCATGACATCACGCCACTTTTTATACATCTCTATCTGTGAGGTGACCGCATCGAGATCGTCCCTGCTCATATCCGCCAGATTGCATTCATATCCGAGGACACCAAAGGCAGCCACATTGAACCTGGTCTCTATAGGAGTGCGTCTCAGGGTCTGGTGATTCGGACAGTCGGAAACATGTGCGGTCACGCAGGACATGGGATAGCCGTAACTGTATCCTGTCTGGACCTCCGCCCTCACCGCCGCATCAGTATCGTCACTTGCCCAGATCTGCGGGAAGTAGCTCAATATCCCCAGGTCAAACCTGTTGCCTCCGGAGGCACATCCCTCGAAAAGGATCTCCGGGAACTTCTCCGTAAGGGTACTCATTATCCTGTAAAGACCGAGGATATACCTGTGCGCCACTTCCCCCTGCCTGTCAGGGGGAAGGGAGCGTGAGAATATATCAGAGAAATTCCTGTTCATATCCCACTTGACATATGAGATCTCCGCAGAGGAAAAAACATCGCTCATGGCACTGATGATGTGATCCTGGACTTCCATATTCGCCAGATCCAGCACCATCTGATTTCTCCCCTCGGAATGACTCCTTCCGGGGATCTCCATCGCCCAGTCAGGGTGGGCCCTGTAAAGGTCGCTGTCGCGGCTCACCATCTCAGGCTCGACCCAGAGGCCGAACTGAAGTCCCAGGGCACGCACTTTGTCGCAGATGCCCTTTACGCCCCGGGGAAGCTTCTTCTTATTCGGGAACCAGTCCCCCAGAGATGTGGTATCGTCGTCTCTTCTGCCGAACCACCCGTCGTCCATCACGAAGAGCTCTACTCCCACCTTCTTTGCCTTCCGGGCAAGGCGGAGGAGCTTTCTCTCGCTTATCTTAAAGTAGGATGCCTCCCAGGAGTTCAGAAGAACGGGCCGAAGTCTGTCCTTCCACGGACCGCGCAGGATATGCTTAGACACGAAGTCGTGCATCTGCCCGCTCATCCCGTTAAATCCCATAGAGGAATATGTCATGACCGCTTCCGGGGTCAGGAAGGACTCTCCTTTCGCAAGTTTCCATTCAAATGAAGAGGGATTGATACCGGAAAGGAACCTCACCTTTCCGTAGGGGCTCTTCTCCACCGACTCATAATGGTCGCCGCTGTATACGAGATTAAGACCATATACATCGCCGTGATCCTCTGTGCAGCCGCGCTTTGACAGCATAACGAAAGGGTTGGCTCTATTGGAGGAGTTGCCCGTACAGGACGAATTCACAAGGCGCGCCGATGAAACGGACATATCCGTTCGCTTCATCTCCCTGGCCCAGGCCCCGGTGAATGTGCTAAAGACATAATCCCCGGGATCAAGGTCGAGCTGGGTGCTCATGATCTTCCTGATCCTGATATCACCTTCGCCTTCATTTATCAGCCGTGAAGACCTTGTGATGACATCAGTATCGGGATAAACACAGTAGATGAGCTCGAGCCTCATGAGGCTCTCCTTATCCTCCAGAGTGACAGTGAGAACTTCTGCTTCTTCTCCATATGATGTGGGAAGACCTTCCGTACCACCGTCCCTTCCGGTGCTCTTTTCAAAGCTCCTGTACAGGAAGTCAGATGTGCTGCTTCCGTCGGAGCCTGTTATCTCGAGAAATGGTTCTCTTACATCGCCCTTTCCGGGGGAGCTCATTTCGAGCCTCATATCCTCAAGGGAGAAGTTGCCGTGTTCCGGTGAATACACAACTGATGTCCCCGGGGCAAATTCATGCTGTTCCGTAAGGCCGTCTTCGTCGTCCAGATGGATCTTACGGCCGTAGTACAGATGTTCCATATGACCTGTTTCCAGTACCTTCATAGCATAGGTCGTATGAGCGGTATCGAGGATAAACAGCGGGTCCTTTTCGCCTTTTACAGTGATCATAGATATCAGCTCCTTGACTTTAGTTCTCCGGAGATCTCACCAAGTTTCTCATCTGTAAGGATATACCTTGACCTGAATACGAGCAATGCTATCACGAGGACTGCAATGGGCGTCAGGGTCATAACCATACGGAGTCCGAAGACTGCACCGGTATCGATCGTCTCCACTACATTTCCCTTTATGGATGTTACCTTTTCCATGAGAACTGTAAATGTCATATCCACATCGCTGTTCTCCTGGATGTTGAAGACCGAGAGGCAGATCGCAGCAACGAGAGCCGCAACTCCTGATGCGAGCTTGACCACGAAGGTCTGCATGGAGAAGATGACCGACTCATCCCTTCTGCCGTTCTTGAACTCACCATAGTCACAGGTGTTGGCAAGGAAGATGGTGCAGATGACATTTAGTATTCCCACCGCACTCATGATGAAGAATCCGGGCACGAAGAAGGGATATACGCTCTTAGCTCCCATAAGGGACATGGCCAGGAGGATCAGATATCCGCCGATGGCTGAGAAGACACCGATATAGAAGATCTTTATGGTATTGAAGGCCTTCCTGAGGAGCGGGAAGAAGAGCATCATGGCAAGGATCTGCATTCCCCCTGCAAAAGTATTGAACAGAGTGTAGTTGCCCTGCCAGTTGGAACCTGCGAGATCATACTTGAAGAAATAGATGAGCAGGTTGGAAGTGATATATGTCGCCGTATTGAAAAGTACGATGGTGATGACCACCGTCATGGCCTGATCATTGCCAAGGAGCGCCTTGAACATCTGTCCCACAGACGCCGTCTTCATATCGACAGAGGACTTCTCCTTGATGCAGATACAGGTGATGCTGATGAAGATGATGAACAGTACCCCGACCACGATGGAGAAGGCGCTGAAGCCCAGACGCTCGACCTCGAGCGTTGAGTTCATTGTGAGCTGCGCGCTTACGGTATCAGTTTGCCTGATCTTCTCAAATGCATCGTGATCCACATAGAAGACAAGACCTGCCTGACTGCTGTTTTCAGAATCCATGACGAATTCCACTCTTGATGTCTCAGGAGCAACGCCGTTAACTGTAAATACGCTTTCTGTATTATCGCTGTTAAAGACATATGCGCCTTCGAACGCTCTCCCGGATCCCGTGATGCTCACGGAGATATCAGCATCTTCCTTCTCATATCCGATGACATTCGAAGTCGGATTGCCGTCCTGATCCAGCTCGATCACATAAGTGCTGAAGGATGTGTCCGCTGAAGAGATCTCCTTTGTGATGTTGTCAGAGCTCTTTGAAGCCAGCGAAGAACCAATGGCGGAGACTGCCATTACAGTGATGATGGTAACGATGGCAGAGCCGACTCCGGCACAGGAACGGCCAAGGGCTGAAAGTCCCTCTCTCTCCTTGCCGCCTTCTGTGAAAGCGGGGATCATTGACCAGTAGGGGATATCCATCATTGTGTAGGTAACGCCCCAGAGGATATATGTTACAGCTGCATAGGCGATGAGGCCCTTGCCGTCCAGGGACGGAGGTGCTGAGAACATAAGTACCAGGATCACGGCATTAGTGATCGTGCCTATGAGGAGCCAGGGACGGAACTTGCCCCACCTGGTCTTCGTCCTGGCGACAACGATGCCCATTATAGGGTCATTGAACGCATCAAATATCCTCGCCACCAGCAATATGACGCCCATGGCGATGGCACTCGTCTTCAGGATGTCCTGGAAGTAGTAAAGGACATAGGAAGCCGAGAGCATATAGACCATATCCTTACCTACAGCTCCTATGCCGTAGGCAAATTTCTCGATACCTGTTAAACCTTTCTTAGTTTCCATAGCACATCTCCTTTCTCATCTTTTCATTCCCATTGCTATCTTTACGACTTCATATGCACCGTCATAGATGCCGAGGTCTTTGTTCCTTACTATGCATTCACACATTCCCGGAAGAAGACTGCCGTCTTCCATGAAGAGCCTTATCATCTGAAGCGTGTGGGGGATATCCCTGCACTCCAGGGTGCCGTCTCCGATCTCCGCCGAGTGGATCGCACCCCACTGCTCATGTCCGCCGATCCTCCTGATAAAGAGCTTCGGCACAGGATAGAAGGCAAGCTCTGAAGGCTTGGTCACGAGAACGTCGCAGGACCTCATCAGAAGGTTTGTCGCATATACCGCTTCGAAGATATTCTCATGACAGAACAGGTGTATTCCCTGAACATCCCCGTCCATCGCCTCCTCACAGAACTTTCTTGTACCGTTCCAGTCGTTGAAATGGGTCTTTGAGATCTCCTCTATACCGGGGGCCATCCTCTTCAGGTCTTCCCAGACATTCTGATAGTCGCCTATGTTCACATAGAGCGCTGCTTTTCCGTTTTTGATATCGGGCATCAGGTCGTTTATTATGGCCGCGAAGATCTCCTTCTGGGCGCCGGCTCCTCCGATGGTAAGAAGGAACCTCATGGGCTTGCCGTTCTTCTTGCGCTCCAGGCGTTTTCTGCAGTCTTCCCCGATATTCGATGTGAGTTCATGGTCGATGTAGTGACCCGTGTACTTAAGGCTGTCCGCCGGCATGGGAGCCAGGACCTTATTCCCGTCCATACCGTTGCAGATCCTGTAGCCCTGATAAGCATAACGGGTCTGGACCGTGTGGATGCTCCCTTCAGCAAAGTGAAGAGCCATGGGCCAGTTGTCGGGGATCGCATTGACCACATATTCCATCCCTGCATGGATCGCAGCCTGAGCCGGCCAGACATGGGTCGCCACCACGGGGATATCCTTTGGTACATTTTTATATACCGGAGCCATCAGCTCCGCATTCTTCTGATCAGCCGCATTGTAGGACAGCTTCCTGAAGCCTTCATAGTTCATGGGTTCCCAGAAGAGCTTATTGAAGAGCCTTGACTTCTGGGACATTCTCGAGCCCATGGAATAGAGATCGTTCTGGGCGGAGATCACCTTGGTGCATGTGGTCTCAGGGTAGGAATTAAGATCCATCCAGTAGGGTATATATCCCATGGAATTAGCAGCCGAAGCGATCGCCATGGAGATCCTGTAGTGTCCGAAGCCCATCCTGATGTTTCCAACGATCAGGCCCTTTTCCCGGTCAAATCCCTCTGATGTTCCCTCTGCCGCATCCCCCACAGCGATATTTCTGACCCCGAGGATATCTCCTATATATTCATTATCAACGACCCTTGCGGAATAATCCTTTCCTGAGTCGTCACCGAACTTCCGGGCATATTTGTTCTTGGATCTTACGGCTTTGTTATAGACTTTTCCGGACTGGACATTACCGAATATAACTTTAGACTTTTCCATTTCCCTCTCCTTTCAGTTATGCCTTGATGCCGTTTAAAAGGATGTCGACGACCTCGTTAAGGAAATCGTTATATTTCTTTCCGCTCCCTTTCATTACATTCTGTTCAAAAGCTCTCTCCAGGGTCGCCTCCATCATGATCTTGAAGATCCCAAAATCTGCATCCTGCCTTATGAGACCCTCATCCCTTCCCTGCTCCAGGAGCCTGAAGGTAGGTTCCCAGCCTGTCTCGATACGGCGCTGGAGTTTCCTGTATACTTTGGGATACTTTTCACTTAAGGGATAGAGCTCCTGGAAATTGATATTCTTGTAGCTCTCGGGCATTGCTGATAAGAGGAGCTTTATCTTTTCGAGAGTGGTATATCCTTCTGTCTCAAGTATCTCCTTCTCCTTTGCCTTGATGTTGTCGTAGACATAATCCACCATGGCATCAAAGATCTCATCCTTGCCCCTGAACTCTTTATAGATAGTCTTCTTGGACATATGAAGCTCTTCGGCAACATCGTCCACTGTGAGCTTCAGGCCCTTCTTATTAAAGACCTGTATCGTTCCTTTAAGTATCTTTTCCTTCGTTTCTGTCAACACTTCAGGCACCTCCGTCGGAAACTGATTTCACAATTTCAGTTTCCACCTTAATGATAACAGGAACGCAGACCCAAAGCCACTTTTCCGTGGAAACTGTTTTTACAAATTTTGTTTCCACACCTTGTGCACTTTTCCTAAATGACTGTTTGATAAAAGATAACTATAATCAAGGCAGTAAACTTTGAAGGAGTATTATTATGATGGATCTGTCCAAGATTGATTTTAAGGATATTTATTATACTGACGAAGCAGCCGCTTCCCAGCCTGAAAGATATTCCAGAGCCATAGAAGAGTTTCGAAGAACATTCCCCGGCACGGAACCGGAAGCGATATTCAGTGCTCCCGGAAGGACTGAGATCGGCGGCAACCATACTGATCACCAGCACGGAGAAGTCCTGGCCGCATCCATAAACAGGGATGCCATCGCTGTAGCCGCACCCAGGGAAGACAATAAAGTAAACGTCCTTGCTGAAGGATTTGGAATGACTGAGATCCTTCCCGGCGAACTCGATATCAGAGAAGACGAAAAGGGAACCACCGCCGCACTCATCAGAGGAGTCCTCGCAGGACTTAAGGATGAGGGATATGTATCCGGCGGCTTTGATGCCTATATAACAAGCGATGTCCTTATAGGCGCAGGCCTGTCCTCATCAGCTGCCTTTGAGACGCTTATCGGCACCATTGTCTCAGGTCTTTACTACAACATGGAGATCGATCCGGTCCTGATCGCCAGAAAAGGACAGTATGCTGAGAATATATTCTTTGGCAAGCCCTGCGGACTGATGGACCAGATGGCCTGCTCAGTGGGAAGTCTCGTATATATCGATTTCGAAGATCCTTCCAACCCCAAAGTTGAAAAGGTGGAATGCGACCTTGATGAGGCCGGCCTTGCCCTTTGCATAACAGACACCAAAGGTTCCCATGCGGATCTTACGGATGAGTATGCTGCAATACCAGGCGAGATGAAGAAGATCGCGAATGCTCTTGGCCACGATGTCTTAAGAAATGTTACCCTGGAGGATATCGTCTCCAACATCTCCATGTTAAGGAGCGAAGCGGGAGACCGTGCACTCCTCAGGGCGATCCACTTCATAAATGAGACCATACGCGCCCGCGAAGAGGCAAAGGCTCTTAAGGGCGGAGATATCGAAGCATTCCTTGATATCGTAAGGCAGTCAGGGAACTCCTCCTTTAAGTATCTTCAGAATGTCTATTCCAACAGGGATATCACCTCTCAGAACGTCTCTCTCGCCCTCGCCGTAAGCGACAGCATAACAGGCCCCTCCGAGGCATCAAGAGTTCACGGCGGCGGATTTGCAGGAACGATCCAGGCCTTTGTGAAGAAGGAAAATGCCGCAAGGTACAAAGAATATATGGACAGGGTCTTCGGTGAAGGCGCCTGTGAGATACTGGCCATCAGAAGATATGGCGGCATCCGTGTGCTTTGATGGAGGACATCATGATAGATACATATATAACTGAACTTGTTAACTACGGTATCCGTGAGCATCTTATAGACAGTCTCGACCGCGTCTATATGACAAACCGGCTCCTGGAGTTTTTCGGTCTGGTCGAATATAAGGAACCTGATGATATCCCTGAACCAAGAGACCTTCATCTCATTCTCGAGGATATGACCGGCTGGTCGCTTCGCAATGGTATCTTAGACAGCGACACCACTGCAGCCAGGGATCTATGGGATACGAAGATCATGGGCGTCATCACCCCTCCCCCCTCCTCTGTCGTCAGAAAGTTCAATGAGCTTCTCAAATACTCTGCAAAGGATGCCACCGACTGGTACTATTCCTTTTCAAAGGCGACCAACTATATCCGCACGGACCGCATCGCAAAGGATGTAAAGTGGATATCCCCCACATCATTCGGAGATATCGACATAACCATAAACCTCAGCAAACCTGAGAAGGATCCCAGGGATATCGCAGCCGCGGGCAAGGCGAAGAGCACCTCCTACCCGAAGTGTCTTCTCTGCGCCGAAAACGAGGGCTACAGCGGAACTCTCACCCATCCTGCAAGACAGAACCACAGGATAATCCCGATCACCCTGGACGGAGAAGAATACTATCTTCAGTACTCCCCTTATGTCTACTATAACGAGCACTGCATAATCCTGAACAAAAAGCATGTTCCCATGGTGATAGACAGGAGCACCTTCAAGAAGCTCTTATCCTTCGTGGAGCAGTTCCCGCACTATACTGCAGGATCCAACGCCGACCTTCCCATCGTCGGGGGTTCGATCTTAAGCCACGATCATTTCCAGGGCGGCGCATATACATTCCCTATGGCAAGAGCCGGATACAGGAACACATTTACGATACCGGGATTTGAGGATCTGACCGCAGGCATCATAAACTGGCCCATGTCAGTTATCAGGCTTCAGGGGGATTCCATCGACCGTCTTACGGACTGTGCTGACCTTATCCTTGGAAAATGGAGAGCCTACACAGACGAAGATGCATTTATATTTGCACAGACGGAGCAGGTTCCCCACAATGCCATCACTCCAATTGCAAGGAAGAATGCCGAAGGAAAGTTCGAACTCGATCTCGTACTCAGGAACAATATAACCACTGACGAGCATCCCATGGGCGTATATCATCCCCATGCCAAATACCATCACATCAAGAAGGAGAACATCGGCCTCATCGAAGTAATGGGTCTGGCTATCCTCCCCTCAAGGCTCAAGAAAGAGATGGCAGAACTTGAAGAAGCCCTCCTGACAGGCGCTGATATCAGAGCAAATGAGAATATCTCAAAGCATGCCGACTGGGTCGGAGAATGGCGGGATTCCTACGATCTGTCTTCCCCCGAAGGAGTACAGGAAGCCATAAGGGCAGAGATCGGCAAGACCTTCGCCAACATCCTTGGATGTGCAGGGGTTTACAAAAACGACGAAGACTTCATGAGGTTCATAAGGACCATCTGATGAGCCTTAAGCTTTGATCCTGTAAACATTTTCCAAAGCGGCATTAGCAAGCCTTTCACCGGGGATCCTTTTCTCTGAGGGATGGATATTATCCACCTCACCGCAATCCATCAATATGACCTGACTTGTGTAAGGGACAGTCTCAGCCACGATCTGCTGCTGAGAACGGAGGACCGCCCACTTAGTCTCTATCTCTGCCTTAAGGGACGGATCACTCGACGAATACATGGGCAGCTGACAGAATACAAAGGGAAGGCTGTCATCGAGAAATACATCTCTCCACTCTTTGATCATATTACCGAACACTACGGAATAATCATTCTCATGATCCTCGGCATCTGTCTCACCCTGATAAAAGATAACTCCCCTTGAAGAAAAGGGCGTTATCCGCAGGACCATGGCATTAAAGAGCGCTCCGGGCCTTCTCTCGTCCAGAGGACCTGTGGGAGGTGGCCAGGCGCCGGGACCAAGGGCCCTGTCTGCTTCGATATATGAGATATAAGGATCCTTCTCCAGAAGTTCCTCAAGTCTCCTGTTATAGGTCTGGCATTCAGCATCATACTTTCTCCTGCTGATGAGATAATCCTCTTCAGATATACCCTTTATCTTCTCATCAAACTCATGGATATACCGTCTTCCTTCAGGAACTTTGTTTAATGTTTCAATGCTCTGCCAGGACGAGACGGAAGTCCCTCCGAGATAACATCCCACGATCCCGATATGAAGATCCTCCCTGTCGAGCCGGTCTAAGATCTTGCGTGCAAAATAAAATGCCACGGCACTCATATCACCGCATGTATCCTTATCGATCACTTTCCATACCGACTCAGCTTCAGAAGCCGCCTGTTCCTCCGTCATATTTCCGAAAACAGGGACCTTGTAGAAATGTATATTCGTCTTCTCCAGCTTCTCTACCGTCTCCCTGGCATTTTCGCTCCTTATGAGGGGATATTCCATATTGCTCTGTCCGCCTGCTATCCAGACCTCACCTATATATACACCCTCGAGACAGATCTTCTCTGAACTGCCGGAAGAAGTTACGGTAAGTTGATAAGGACCTCCTGCAGGAAGCGGTGTAAGCCTGACGATAAAAGATCCATCTTCTTCTATATGATCAGATATTCCCCGGGAGATCACCTCTCCATTACCGTCAAAGATAACACAGGATATATCAATATCTTTTTCTTTATCAGCCGAACCGAAGACCCTTATCTCCCTGTCCTCCTGAAAAACCATACCGTCCTTAAAGATACCATTCAGTCTCATATTAAAACCACTCCTGAGATCACATTTTATACGCCCTGATAAAAACGTATCACAAGACCTAATATATCACACGGCGCCAATACCTTCAAACCCCTGATTTTGCTGCATTTTCAGCCGATTTTAGTCAAGAATTTCATATCCGTTTTTCGACATAACAAGACACGGATCTGATATAAAAAAACAACGGAAAATATAACATATACTCTATGGATCAAAACAGTAATAATAAAGCGAAAAAACACAACGGAAATGATATGACTTCCGGGAGTGTCGGGAAGACCATAATAGTCTTTCTCATCCCCATGCTCCTCACCACCGCATTACAGCAGGTCTATTCCATTGCAGACACCTGGATCGTGGGGCGGGGTCTCGGGGATGATGCCCTGGGAGCAGTGGGCAATATGGGTCCCTTAACCTTTCTCATCTTCGGTTTTTCCATGGGACTTACAGGAGGTTTTGCAGTTATCATCGGGCAGAAATACGGTGCCGGAGATATAAGAGTCCTTAAGAGAACTGTTGCATCCTCCATAAGACTTGCTGTCATCATCGCCATCGTTATCACATCATTAAGCCTCATATTCTTAAGAAAGCTCCTGCTCCTTCTGTCAACTCCCGTGGAGCTCCTGGATATGAGCCTCAAATACGGATATGTTATCTTTGCAGGATCATTTTCATCGATCGCATATAATCTCTGCTCCTCCGTCCTCAGAGCGCTTGGCGACAGCAGAACGCCGTTTTATTCCGTCATCTTTTCCGTTATCTTTAATTTCATCTTCAACTGGGTCTCCATATTCATCCTTCATACCGGAGTGGAGGGTCCTGCAGCTGTCACCATCATCTCACAGGTGACCGCCACACTTATATGCATCCATAAGTTAGGAGGCAGTGACATCATAAGACCGTCCCACTCCGACTTCTGCTCATGGGGGCAAACGGATATCCTCTTACTGAAGAACGGGGTACCCATGGCTGTCATGAGTTCGATCACTGCTGTAGGATGCATCATAGTCCAGTACTTTATCAACGGTATGGGGGCAGCCTATACATCTGCGTACTCCGTATGCGGAAGATTCCTGAATCTTTTTATGACACCATCCTCCACCGCAGGTCTTGCCATATCCGCCTTCATCAGCCAGAACTACGGCTCCGGAAAGATAAACAGGATAAGCAAAGGTGTCAGGATCGGCCTGTATCTGGCAATGGCCACCTCCGCTGTGTTTGGCTCGGTAATGGTATTCTTCCCCGCACATCTTGCAGCCTTTATGCTGAAAGGGAGCACCCAGACCACACTTACGGCAGACTTCCTGAAATGGTGCGGGACAACGATCGTCATCGTGAATATGCTCTACATAGTAAGGGGCGCCTGTCAGGGGATGGGAAAGCCCTTTATCCCAATGATATCAGGGATCGCGGAAATGATACTCAGGATCGGCACCATGATCCTGCTCGCGCCCAGGATCGGTTTTACGGCTGCTGCCTTTGCCGAGATCGCAGCCTGGATCGGAGCTTTCAGCATGAATGGATCAGCATATCTATATAACATCAGGAAACTGAAAAAAGACTATCATTCAAGGGCAGCAGATCTCAGAAAAGAATAGGACAGTTCCTCAGACTTTGGCTCTTCCAAGATCCCTATCACCACTGTACCGGAATACCATCCTGTCTCATTAAGAAATGCATTGTCAGGATCTGTCCTCACACCCACAGGAACACCTTCGTAATAAAAGATCCTTCCCTCGGAATCCAGGGATTCAAAATCATCTCCCAGTACAGTTCTAAGATCCGCCATATATCCCGACGAGGCGATAACTGCAAAGATATCCTCCCGGGCAAGATAGATATCGGCCGAACGGGTAAGCATGACATTCTGAAGAAGATTTGCATTAGTCCGGGCAACATCATCATTCATATCGGCGCTCAGATATACATCTGTGATGACATTAAAACTGTACTTACGGGGATCATATCCGTTCTGTTCAAGAAAAGGATCAAAATATGCTGAATCCGTAGCGACAGAATCCATGGGATCGAGACTTACGGGACACACTCCGGAGACCATATCTTTTTTTGTGACAAAGTGAAAGATCAAAAAGACTGTCAATGCAAGAACGATAATGCAAATAACAGTCTTTCCCAGATAGTATTCCTTAAAGTAGTCTATCCTGTCTAAAGTCTCTTTTTTCATAAGTTGTTTAAGGTATCGTGGACGCTATTATCTCCAGGTTTCCCGTCAGGTTTATATTACCATAATCACAGGGGACGATGAAATGATCCCCCTTGCCGACGGGTTGCTCATCGATCTCACCCGACCCTGAGATCACACTCATATTCATGAATGCAAAGGGTTGTTTGATCCTCAGGGAGGATCCCACATGTATGTCAAAGATCTTATAGTAATCGCAGGAGAAGAGTTCAACGATATAACTCTCACCGAGTCTTCCGTCACCCATCAGCCTGCAGATATCAACTGCGGCGGATAGAGTCGAAGGTTTCCTTCTTACGATGGAGGGTATCTCCACCACATCCAGGCACTTTTCGATATGAAGTTCTCTCTTGTTCCCCTCACTGTCAGTCCTGTCATAATCATATAACCTGTATGTGATGTCACTTGACTGCTGGGTCTCAAGTATGAGTGTCCCGCCTTTTATGGCATGGACAGTACCGGGATTGATCTGGAAGAAATCACCCTTCTTTACGGGTTCCTCACGGATAAGGTCGCTCCATCTGTTCTCCTGCACCATCTGACGGAACTCTTCCCGGGTCCGGGCATTATGTCCGATGACTATGGTCGAGTCCTTTTCGCAGTCAAGGACATACCAGCATTCAGTCTTCCCATAGGGGACACCCTCCTGCTCCCTTGCATATCTGTCATCGGGATGGATCTGAATACTCAGGTCCGTCTTGGCATCTATGATCTTTACCATGATAGGGAAAGCCTCATAGGGGGCATTTGCAAACAGCCCCGGTTCATTTTTCCAGAGATCAGAGATCGTCCTCCCCTTGAAGCGGCCATTTGCAACAACAGACTCCCCCTGGGGGCAGGCTGATATTCCCCAGCACTCACCCACAGGCTCAGTACCTTCTATCTTGTAGCCGAATTCATTTGAGAGTTTATCCCCTCCCCATATACGCTCTTTGAAGACGGGCTTCAGGAACAGGACCTCTTTCATCTGATACCGATCTCCGTATCTGTCGTTGTGAGGGAACTGTTATCCTTGATGTAGTCAATGATCTCATCGACCGTGGTGAATGCAACACCTACATAACTGTCAGCAGCACCATAGTAGATAGCGATCCTTCCTGTCTCACTGTCGTGGATAGTGGCACAGGGGAAACATACATTGGGAACAAATCCCGTCTCTTCATACCAGTTCTCGGGAGTTATGAGGAACTTCCTGCAGCGGTATTTAACTTTGGAAGGTTCGTCCTTATCGAGGATAGCACCTCCAATGGAATAGACATAACCATTACATGTACCTGATACTCCATGATAGAACAGGAGCCATCCTTCATCTGTCTCGATGGGGGCAGCGCCTCCTCCGATCTTCAGTGACTGCCACCACTCATCCCCGCGGCTCATTACATGTCTGTGCTTTCCCCAGTATACAAGATCAGGACTCTCGCTCAGGAAGATATCGCCAAAGGGAGTATGACCGCTGTCTGAAGGTCTTGAGAGCAACATATACTTGTCATCTATCTTGCGGGGAAACAGGACCGCATTCCTGTTAAAGGGCAGGAACGGATTATCAAGTCTTGTGAAGGTCTTGAAATCAGTTGTCTCCGCCATACCGATGGCAGCACCGTAAAAGTCCTGACACCAGATAAGATAATATTTACCGTCCAGAGGCACAAGTCTGGGATCGTAGGCATATTTAGGCATAAAGCTGTTGCCATCACGGTCCTTGAAATCTATGGGGTTCTCATCGAAGGTCCAGTTGATACCATCCTCAGACCTGCCGAGATAGATATAAGGTATGCCGTCGGTCTGCTCACCACGGAAGACTCCTATAAATCTACCCTCATAAGGGATGACTGCACTGTTAAAGATCCTTGCAACTCCCTTAACAGGATTTCTTCCGATGACAGGGTTCCCGGAATATCTCCAGACCGGAGCGTCTGCGTTAAAGTCAGCAGGCCTGTCCTGCCAGGGCATGTTCGGTACAGCATCACTAAAGATCTTATATTTCATATTATTCCTCCAATATTCTTATTCTTATTTCTCCAAACCAAGAAGTCTGTAATTCTTCTCTATAAGTTCACATCTCTGCTTTACGCACAGGACAGATCTCAAGGGATCCTCCGGCGTATTAAATGCAAAATCCGTAAGTCTTTCGACCGTCGTTTTGGCAACATGGAGCCTCGTATCCGAGGAAGCGTAGTAGATATATACTTCATTGTCCTCATTAACGATCGCACCGTTGGTAAATACGACATTGGAAACATCGCCGGTACGCTCACCGCCCCTGGGGCCCATAAACATTCCGGAAGGTTCTGCGATGACCTTTGAAGGGTCTTCAAGGTCCGTCGCGAAAACATAGAGGACATACCTCAGGCCAGCTGCAGTATTTCTTACTCCATGAGCAACATGTATCCATCCCTTTTCAGTCTTGATGGGTACGATACCTGCACCATTCTTGACCTCGGTGATCGTATGATATTTCCTAAGGCTGGTCATCTTCTCCTCGTCGATCACGGCATGGGTAATATCATCACAGAGGCCGAACCCGATACCACTGCCTTTGCCGGTGTCGATGAAGCCATCCATAGGACGGGTATAGAACGCATACTTTCCGTTGACGAACTCGGGATGGAGACATACATTTCTCTGCTGGGGAGACCTTAATGTGACGAGGTCCGGAAGTCTCTCCCAGGACTTAAGATCCTTTGTCCTGACGATACCTGCCTTTGCCACAGCTGCGGACAGGTCAGGATCAGATGTATCCTTGCTCTCAGAACAGAAGACTCCATAGATCCAGCCGTCCTCATGGGCGGTGACACGCATGTCATAGACATTTGTCTCATCAGGATCAGTATCCTCCAGGAGCACCGGATAATCCTCAAACCTGAAGCCCTCTGTGGGCCTGTCGCTTGATGCGACCGCAAAGAAGGACTTCCTGTCATTTCCCTCCACCCTTGCGACCAGATAGTATCTTCCGTTAAGGTAGATGGCACCGGAATTAAAGACTGCATTTACTCCCAGGCGCTCTTCGAAAAAGGGATTAGTCTCATCATCAAGATCATATCTCCATTCAACAGGTATATGATCTCTGGTAAGTACAGGATCACGGTACCGTTCAAAGATACCGTTATATTCACTTACCGGGGAGTTATGCCGCTCCAGCAGCGTCTCCTGTTCTTTCTTGAGTTCTTTATATCTTGAGTGGATCATTTAATATAGCACCTCTTCTAATTATTTCCATACACATCCTTCCATTGTGGTAAGGACATTTCCATTCATCAGCAACAGGAAGCATCGTATCAGGATTTCCGCTTCGGTCCACTTCGCTGTACCATTCAAAGGGATATGTCTTCATCACGATATATTTATCGATGAATTCCCAGGTCCTTACAGCGTTATTTAAAGCCGCCTCATCATCCATCTTCATATACTCGTTTACAAAACCGATGACCGTCTCAGCCTGGACCCACCAGACCCTTCTTTGATCTACGATCCCGTTCTCGCATTCATTGGCCATGGAACCATCGTATGCATCATGCCAGACATGTTTGAGCATCCTGTGAGTGATATCGCCATATCCCGCTGCGATCATCGGATCGTCCAGGACCTCGAGGGTCCTGTCAAGGAGCCAGGAAGTCTCTACATCATGACCATATGAATAAAGATCGATGATGGAGTTATAATCCCTGTCCATGAAGACCTTCTGCCTTTCAAGCTTCTCATCCCATATATGTTCGATATGGATCTTCAGGATCTGTTCCAGGGATGCCCTTACGTTTTCATCTCCTGTCACACGGTAGAGCTCGGTATAAGCCTCCATCACATGAAGGAGGGTATTCATCGTCCTGTCGGCGATCACACCGTTCTCGGAAAGCTTATCATTGATCTCCGGGTTAAAGCTCCTGTCAAAGGATTCAAGATAACCTCCCTGATCCTTCATCCTGTCCTCGATAAGATCGAAGAGCTTAAAGGCAAGTGCACGGGCCTCAGGATCTCTGGTAACCTCATAATATGCTGCAAGGCCATATATGGCGAAGGCTTGACCATATGTATGCTTCGTAGGATCCGAAACTTTTCCGTCTCTTGAAACCGACCAGTAAAGACCTCCAAAATCACGGTCCCAGAAACTGTTTTTCAAAAACTCATAGGCCGAACATGCCGCTTGTTTCAGATCATGATATGAATATCCTGTTTCTGCCAGATCAATATCATTTATAAGATCCGTATTGTACAGCGTACAGCAATTAGAGAAAAACCAGAGTATCCTGCTGTTGAGGATCGAACCCTTAACGGATTCAGCCTCTACAAACCCGTCGCAGTTTCTCAGTCCGTAAAACCCACCGCACCGGGAATCCTGCATCGACAACCAGAAGGGAACAATGTCATTCAAAAGATGTTTCTTCAGAGCTATTTCCAAAGATTCATAACAGGCATTATAGTTAGCCATCTATCATCACTCCTTAACAGCGCCTTCTGCAATACCTGCATAGATCTGCTTCTGACAGAATATGAAGACGACCAGAGCAGGAAGAAGTGATATTATTACGCCGGCACATATCAGGTTATACTGGCTGCCCATAGGTCCAACAAATGTATAAAGTGATGTTGCCATGGTATGCAGATCCTTATCCATAAGATAGAGGTTTGCACAGTAGTATTCGTTATATACTCCTACTCCCTTCAGGATACAGGAGGTGACGATAGCGGGCTTAAGGAGCGGAAGGATGAGCTTCCAGTAGATGGTCCAGTAACTGGCACCATCTATGATGGCAGATTCATCGATCGAGATCGGTATATTCTCTATGAATTGTATAAAGATATATATCGATATTACATCAGTTCCGCACATCATCAGGATATATCCATAAAGATGATTGACCAGACCGAGAGAACTCATGATGTTATATACGGTGACCTGCATGGCAACTGCCGGGAGCAGGGTTGCGATCATGAACAGTTCTCTTATGAGCTTGTTGCCCCTGAACTTAAATCTGCTCAGGACAAATGCAAGCTGCGTACCGATAATAACAGATATGATCAGGACACATACCATTACAAGGACGGAATTAAGGAAAGCCCTTCCCATGCCGGCTGTTATAAACGCCTTGCTGAAATTCTCAAAGTTCAGGAAGCTCCTGGGCAATGTCATTACATTCGTGCTCTCATATTCCTCATTTGTCTTGAATGCTGTGATAACACAGGATACGATCGGAACAACGGCGAAGAGCGAAAAGAAAGTAAGAGAAACATACTGGACTATCTTCCAGATCAGTTCTGACGCGCCCATTTTCCTTTTATGCTTAACCGGAGCAGGGGTCTTCGAAAGATGATAATAATTAACAAAACTCATTTTTCTTACCTCCTGTTAAAACGCATATATAACTTGCTTGCCAGACTATTTCCATTTTCCAGTTCAGCTCTCTTCTTTGCCCTCTTGATGATGAGCTCGTCACTGGGGAACATCTGGTTCATGACGAACCTCTGGAAGGCAGTACATACCATGATGATCACCAGGAGCACTATAGCCATGGCACTGGCAAGTCCAACCTTCTGAGTCGTATGAGCGATGGTATTCATTATTACAAAGTATGTTCCCGTTCCATTTGCTCCTCCGGTGATGACGAAGGGCTGCTCAAAAGCGCTGAGAGATCCCGTTATGGAAAGGATGAGATTGAGCGTGAGCACCGGCTTTATTCCGGGAAGGATTATGTGAAGGAACTGATCCCATCTGTTGGCACCGTCGAGGGCAGCAGACTCATAGAGAGCGGGATCGATGGACATGATCGCTCCGAGGAACAGTACCATGTTCTGACCAAAATAACGCCAGACAGAAGTTGCAACGAGAGACCAGTTGTTGATGCTCTGATCCTTGAGCCAGTAAGGGAGGTTCTCAAGATCAAATCCGCACCAGCAGAGGATAGTGTCAAAGACAAAACCTCTTGTGTAGAAGAACTTAAAGATGAAACCGATGGCAATACCGCTTATGAGGAAAGGAAAGAACATGAAACCCTTAAACATATTGCCGAGCTTGACCTTGAAGCTTAACACAGTTGCCAGATACAGTGCGATGGCCAGCTGGATCAAAGCACCAACTACATAGTAGAGACTGAGTTTCAGTGCAGAGAAACAGTCATCTCTCGAAAAGACATCAACATAGTTCTTAAGTCCTACAAACTGTCTGTTTTCGACAGGAGTGGTGTACTTAAGCTTCATAAAACTGAACTTGACCATCTCCGCAAAGGGTAGATAAGTAAAAACAAAAAGCAAGAGCAGTGGGATGATCGTGAAAAGGAATATGATCAGGTTCTGCTGTCCCTTTTTGCTTTTAAACAATTTGATATAATCTGACGACATAACACTTCTCCGAATAGACGTTAGCAATGCCGCCCGGACCCGGATGGCTCCGGGCGGCATCACAAACTTATTTGATTGGGGGCTGAGAATGACTTATAGTTGATTAGTTAGTTTCTACGCCTAATGATTCCTGAGCTTCGCTCCAGCTGACATTCCATGAATCCATGATCTCATCAAATGTCATATCACCAATGGATGCGTGCTCGATGATCTGCTGGATCTTGTCATTACCACCGTTATTGAAGTTAAGCTCGGATTCAGCATTGAGCTCGTTAAGAAGATCCTCTTCACCTTCAACAGCAGGCTCATCCTCAAGGAATGTTACTCCGCTGAAATCAAGCTTTGTATCAGCACCGGGAGTGATGGGAAGACCATCCTCGTTATAGGAGAAATTGGATTCCTCAGTAAGCCACTTAACGAAGATAAGAGCACCGAGCATTTCATCCTCTGTTGCATTCTTGTTTATGGCATAACAGTAATCTGCACCTGCAGAAGCATACTGGACACCGTCTACCGTGATGGGGAAAGGCATATATCCGATATCAGCGGCATTGGGGCCTGCTGCCTCCATCTGGGGATAAGCCCATGAACCGAGGACCATACATCCGATCTGTCCTGCATTGATCATACCCTTGCAGCCTTCCCAGTCTGTTGTGGTATAGTCGTCCTCTGTAAGTCCGAGAGCTACCGCATCATAAAGGATCTTATATACTGCATATGCATGTGTATCATCACCATAATCACGGAAAGGGTTGGACTCATGAAGGAATCCGTTGTTCATATATGTGGGATCACCTGTGGCATTATTTCCGATATAAGCGTCCCATGCTCCCATGGTCCATCCTGCCGCATAATTTGTATAAAGAGGGATAGCATCTGTATTGTCCTTGATAGCCTGCAGAGCTGCGATGAACTCATCAGGTGTAGTGGGGATCTCTGTGATGCCTGCTGCCTCAAATACAGCCTTGTTATATACAATACCCTGTGTTGTAGCAGTAGAAGGGATTCCATAGACCTCACCATCATACTCCCATGCTGTAGCATAGTTGATAAGGGATTCCATGGTATCCAGATCTCCATAGGAGATAAAGTAAGAAGAAAGATCAGCCTTATCTACAGCGGGGATGCCCATGATCGTCTCGTAGGATCCTGACTGAAGGTGAGTAAGGGCGTCTTCAGCATAGTTTGTATCAGTTGTGATCTGTACATCGATACCCGGATATACCTTGTGGAATTCTTCCAGATACTCAGCCCATGTGACTCCGCCATAATCAGGAGAATCCATGTCCGTTCTGTGATTGAACATCGTGATGGTTACTTCAAGGTCAGTATAATCCTCACCCAGAGTAATATCAGAATAACTCACAGAAGTTCCGCTTGCGGATCCGTCACCTGTACCGGAATTACATCCGGTCATACCAAGGATCATTGACCCGACAGTAAGAGCAGCAATTACCGTTCTCTTTTTCATAAAAACTTCCTCCAAATAGTTTTTTGTGCTGATCAATTTCAGACATCTAGATTATAGTTTTCTGCAAATACAAATTCACTAGTTTTAGTTGTATTTTATCGTACGATATTGACTTGTTTTTGTAATAATCGAACACTTTCACTAATACAAACGAAAGTATTTAGTGCAGTTTAAACATTTCCCTTTAGTTTGATAGAGAGTAATTAGTAAAAAATTAACTCATTTTAACTAAAAAATCTTGAATTCTTCCGGATAAATGATATCATCCCTTATATGAGCAAGATTATGTATATAGATCCCTATATCAATGAACCAAGCTGGAACGCCGCCGGTCTGATGCTCCTTACCGGAGGAGGCTCCACCAAGCTTGATGATTCGATGGTCATACAGCCTGTCAGCAGTCAGGAACAGCAGATGCTCTTCCTTTATGTTGAATCCGGTTCTGTCAGGATCCACACTGATAACAATGACACCACGCTGGAACAGGATAAATGTGTAATAACTGAATGCAGGTCCCATCCGATCATCATGGGGACATCCCTTTCTTCGATCTACATGTTTACATTCTGTGGAGCACCCTGCTCCCACATCCTGGATCTTATAGGTTATGAGGCAGGAACGGTCCATATCACAGACTATTCAATGACAGACAGAAAGAACATCCTCCTCCAGCTTGAGGAGCTCGATAAGCTTCGTGATTCCAGGGATGATCTTGCGGTACTCATGAGATCCCAGATCTTCCAGAATATAATCACCAGATATGTAAAGATCAACTACAATGATCAGAGCCAGAATGTCATAGAGACCTCTCTCCCAAGACATATCAAGATCTGTATCGATTATATGAACAAGAACTATGCTTCAGAGATCAGTCTTGACACCCTCGCCTCTGAATGCGGGATAAATAAGTTTACTCTCTCCAGAGACTTCACTTCCTTTACGGGAACATCCCCCATACAGTTCCTGAAGAACAAGAGGATCGATATCGCCAAGGGGTTCCTGCAGAAGAGCACCCTCTCCATAAGAGATGTCGGGATCGCCGCAGGCATTCCCGACACCACAAATTTCATAAGGACATTTAAAAGATATACGGGAACGACTCCCCTTAAATACCGGAACCGATTTCTCTAACGCTCTCCCCTTCGACGATCCTTCCGCCCACGACATGTATACCGGTCCGGGCATGCTCTCCGGAAAGTTTTCGGAGAAGGGTATTTACTGCACGCCTGGACATCTCCTGCATATCAACGGCATATGTTGTAAGCGGCATATCGAGAGCCCCTGTGACAAGGAAATTATCATATCCGACAACAGATACGTCTTCAGGGACTGAATACCCCATCTTCCTGAGCTTCCCGATCAGGACGGAAGCCGTAAGGTCGCAGTTGCACACAAAGGCAGTGGGAAGATCCGACGGGATCTCTATAAGATCCGCATCCATCTCTCCCGTAAGTCTTCTGTCATCGAGCCTGTAACTGTCATCCGCCTCTATCCCATGCTCAAGAAGAGATTTCATATATCCGAGATACCTGTCCATGATGGAACTGTTTGCTCCTATGGTCCCAACGAAAGCGATCTTCCGGTGCCCCCTGGAAATAAGGTAATTAGTCATGAAATAGGAACCGTAGAAATTATCTGATACTACAGAATATACATCGCTTCTTTCCGTTGCAAAATCCATATATACGACCGGGATCAAACTTTCCCTCTCCACAAGATCGAGATAGTCATCTCTAAGCTTACCTACGATTATCAGTCCGTCGCATCTGCCGGGGGCAAGGAGCTTGGGAACTGTCCCGGAGTTCTCCATACTCTCAGTAACGACCTCCATAAGGGTAAAGCAGTTACGCGAAGCGGCGCGCTTGGTGAGGGTCTGATACATATGAAGATAGAAGGAATCCATCTTATCGAGGTACATATCATGTATCAGGACACCGATATTATATACCTTCTCCTTTGTTCCGTTGAGTTCAGAGGGAGTCTTGTACCCAAGTTCATCAGCAAGGGCGATGATCTTCCGCCTGACCTCTTCGCTGACGCCCTTTTTACCTGCCAGCGCCTTGGAGACCGTGACTGTACTTACCCCGACCTTCTCTGCTATATCGGATAATTTAACGCTCTTTCCCATTATTCCCTCGCATATTTAATATTTTGTTACCTTAATTGTATCAAACTATTATCCTGTTCTCTCGAAGAAATTCTTCAATTCGCGCAGCATCTTTTTTGTGGGTCGCCGCAGAAGGGTGAAAACTCGCCATTCCGTCCTTTTCCGTATCATGCTCAGGAAGCCTGAGAAGATAAAGATCCTTAAAACCTTCATCCTTCATCTTCGTCACCACCTCAGAGATAGGTTCATATGATACCGGTGACAGAGTGCCTATCACACAAACGATAGACGCATCCTTATGATATGTCCTCAGCGTATACAGAAAGCTTTCATAAGCGGCCTTAAACCCGTGGATGATATTGTGCTCATCGAAGTGCCCTGAATCATTTGTACCAAGATTGACCACGATAACATCAGGTTCAAACTCCGAATGATCATTCTGTTCTTCCTTGTCGTAAAACCAGTTTGTATATCCATACACCTTGGGCAGGATACCCATGGGACTTCCTGTGTAATCAGCAAACACACCATATCCTGACACACTTACCCACCTTGAGTTCAGGTCGAGAGACTTAGTCAGGAATGCCGCATAGCTCTGCTCACCATCCTCATCACGGATAGTATATTCAGCCTCAGGTTCACCCCGGACACCGAAACCGCAGGTAATGGAATCTCCGATAAACTCAAACTTTTTCCTGTGGTCCGGAACTCTGTCTATCCTCTCGAGCTCACCTTCCACTTCGATATCTCCAATGGCCACAAAAGACATGGCAGCCTCTGTTATCTTTACGATCCTGATGGTATGCTGTTTGAAGGCAACATCCCCGGGAAGATCCCAGATCTTCACCCTGTCCTTTGTCTTATCAAGGACTATCTCCTTATATTCAACCCCGTCCATATATATACGAAGTCCCGGAGCGTCCACATCAAGGTTATCCCCTGTCCTCATGATGGCCGAAAGGGATTCCCCTTTGACCTTAAACTCCACATAACTGTTAGTATAGCCCAGGATGGCCTCACCATTCCTGAACAACACCCTTCCGCCGAAGGAAGCAATGTCCGTACCTTTTTCCAGACTGTATGTTCTCATAGTTTTCTTAACCCTTTCGATCCTTTATTCTGCCTTGAAATGATATATGGAAGCCTTAAAGTCTCCCCATAGCCTGTCAGTCACAAAACCGATATTCATGAGTTCTTCTCCCGAAAAGACTTCTCCGCCGTCAGTCACATAAGAAACTTCAGGATCAAGTCCTGCAAGCCTAACTACCGGTACCGGCCTGTTGGCAGAACCCAGGTTCTGCACATATGTAAGAAGAGCCTCCTTCTTATCCTTGGAAACAAATATCCATGCAGCCCTGTCTATAGAAGATCCGCTGTTGTATCCTCCCGTCGTCTTAAGGCGGTACAGGTCGCCCTCCCTTACCAGATGACCGTACTTCTTATGATCATCGATCTGCTCTTTAATGAGATCCCTGTCCTCATCAGACAGTTTCGTTATATCCAGTTCATAACCGAAGGTTCCCGCGAGGGCCACATATCCCCTGGCCTTCATATCTGTATTTCTTCCCACTGCGTGATTGGGGCAGACACTGACATGGGCACCCATGGAAGACGGTGGATAGAAAAGGGACGTCCCCTCCTGGATAAATACCCTCTCCATTGCATCAGTATCATCCGAACACCAGATCTGAGGACTGTAATAGAGCATTCCCAGATCAAATCTTCCGCCTCCTCCGCTGCAGTTCTCAATGAGAAGTTCCGGGAATTCTGATGTCAGTCTTTCCTGAAGTTCATATACTCCCAGCATATAACGGTGATGGAGTTCGCCGGGGGAAGTCACCGAACTAACCCTGCCTATGAGAGGACGGTTCATATCCCATTTCAGATATCTGATCTCAGTCCTTCTGAATACATCAGCCACGCAGCCATATACATACTCCCTGACCTCTTCCCTTGTGAGGTCAAGAACGAGCTGGGTCCTGCACATAACAAATTCAGGACCAGACTCCTTAAGTGCCCAGTCGGGATGCGATCTGTAAAGATCGGAATCAGGTGAGATCATTTCAGGCTCAAACCAGATCCCCATCTGAAGACCCAGTTCATTCAATCCTGAGCAAAGCCCGTCCAGGCCCTCCGGGATCTTATCCTTATTGCACCACCAGTCTCCAAGGGAACTGTTATCCTTATTTCTTCTTCCAAACCAGCCGTCATCCATAACGAGCATACCGATCCCCACGTCCTTCGCCCGGCGTCCGAGCTCCATGAGCTTTTCGGAATCGAAGTCAAAGTATGTGGCTTCCCAGTTGTTTATCAGGACCGGTCTTTCCTTAAAGACATATCTGCTCCTGATGATATTCTTTCTTGCAAAGTCATGGAAGCATCTGCTCATACGCCCAAAGCCCTCCGACGAAAAGCACAGGGCTATCTCAGGAGAATAGAACATTTCTCCGGGTTTGAGCGTCCACTCAAGACCGTTATCTGACAGACCTGCCACGATGCGGACCCGGTCAAACTGATTTCTCTCGATCCTCGATACAAAGCTTCCCGAATAAACGAGCGCAAAACCGTAAACATCACCGGAGGACTCATCTGTATTCCTCCCGGCAACTGCAAAAGCAGGATTCATCTGATGGCTGGAGATACCACGGTCTGAGGATAAGACCATCTGCCCATGTCCTATGGGGGATCTCTCGCTCATCCTCTCCCTTGCCCAGGAACCCGGGAGAGAGATGACCTCATTTCCCTCATAGGGAATATCCAGCGACGAACTCATCACTTTATTCAGGATCACGGCAGACTCTGAGGTATTGACCACAATAACGCTCTTCACGATGATATCCCGGTCATAAAACACACTATATAACAATGTTACATCAATAAGACCTGAAGTATCTGAAAGCACTATCTCCAGCGTCTCCACTCCGTCACCAAAAGAGGACGGAAGCCCCGGGATCTTTTCCTTTCCCTTCAGGATACGATGCTCCTTAAACCTAAGGTCGCATCCCAAGATGCCCCTGCCGTCCTTCACGCTTATGGCAGGGCATCTGAAATCACCTCTGCCGTCCGCCGGATATTCAAAAGGGAACGAATCCCTGAATGTGCCCTCTTCACCGGTATTCCCCTGAAGAAAGGCGCTGTCCTTTATCCTCAAGCTGTTAAGTGTAGGAAAACCCTCCAGGCGCCTCCCGTAATAGACATGCGCAAGGAAGCCGTCGACAACGGCGACCACATAAGAAGTTTTCTTGGTCTTAATGTGAAAGATCTCCCTTACGGGATCAAAACAAATAGGAGCTTTAGGATCCATATTCCAAAACCTTCCGTTTCTTTATGAATTCTCATTCCAGCCCCACATCAAATCTAACATAAGATGATATATACTTCAATACTTTTTAGTCGATTTTAAGTGTTATTACCCTTTTTTAGTATCAAGCAATCTTCCGCTCAAGGGTACATCCCTTAATTTTGAAGACAGATAACCCGTACTGTATAATCGTAAATAAAAAATGGAGGTCCCCATGCTCCTCGATATCCTCAATAAGATAGACGATATCTTATATTTCCCTGTCCTGATCATCATCATGGTCATTGCGGGTCTTTATTTTTCCTTCCGTACAAAGTTCGTACAGTTAAGGCTCTTCGGCGAATCCTGCCGTCTTCTCATGGAGCCCTCCGAAGATAAGTCGGGAAAGACAGTATCTTCCTTTCAGGCACTGATGATCTCCACTGCGTCGCGAGTCGGAACAGGTAATATCGTTGGTGTCTCCACAGCCATCTGCATAGGCGGCCCCGGTGCCTGCTTCTGGATGTGGATCATGTGCATCATTACGGCTGCATCTGCATTTATGGAAAGTACCCTCGCCCAGATCTACAAGCGCAAGGACAAGGATGGGAACTACTTTGGAGGCCCCGCATACTATATCGAGAAGGCACTTCACGCCCCCTGGCTCTCCGTTATATTCTGCATCTTCCTCATAGCCACATACGGAATAGGCTTCAACCTTCTGTGTGCCTACAACCTGCAGTCTTCCTTTGTAGCATATCCCTTCTACGGTTCCCATACACTCTCCCTTTTCGGAAGTGATGTAAGCGCCGTTGCAGTGGGAGTCGGCATCGCCCTCACGATCCTCGTGGCATTCTTCATGCTGGGGGGAGGCAAGAGAGTCGTTCGCTTCACAGAGATCCTGGTACCCATCATGGGAATGGCATATGTCCTGATATCCCTTATAGTGATCTTTGTGAATATAAAGAATATCCCTTCGATGTTCGTCACCATCTTTAAGGATGCCTTCGACTTCCGTTCTATACTGGGCGGTATCGCAGGATCCTGTCTCGTATACGGCATCAAGAGAGGCCTTTATTCCAACGAGGCCGGCGTCGGATCCGCCCCCAACGCCTCCGCATCCGCCAATGTCTCCCATCCCGCCAAACAGGGACTCGTTCAGACATTATCCGTCTATATCGACACGCTTCTCCTTTGTACTGCAACAGCTCTCATGTGCCTTTCCACCGGAGTGGAGAGAAACGCTGACGTGGCAGGAGCCCCCTACGTACAGAATGCGATATCGACAGTATTCGGTTCCTTCGGACCGCTGTTCATAACACTGGCCATGGTCCTTTTCGCCTTTACGACACTTCTTGGAAATCTCTTCTATGTGGATAATGCCCTTGCCTATCTCAACAAGAAGAAGATGCCCTCCAAGCGTTTCCTGGATATATTCCACATCTTCTGCGCCGTCATCATCTTCTTTGGAACAGTCATCCCCATGGATGCCGCCTGGGCAGTCGCCGATATAACCATGGGAGGCATGACGATGATCAATATCCCCGCATGCGCCCTCCTCGGAAGCATAGCGGTCCATGCCCTTAAGGATTATGAGACGCAGAAAAAGGCCGGAAAGAACCCTGTTTTCCGCGCATCTAATATAGGTCTTGATGCAGAACAGCTCGATCACTGGAAATAATAAAAGTCAGATTATTGATATAAAAACAATGATCATGGTGTTATGCCATCAGACTACCACCGTATTCCTTCCGTTAGCCTTACCCATATAGAGCTTCTTATCAGCTGCGGAAACAGCCTCGTTGATGCGGTCATCGATCTCTCCTTCAGTCACCGCACCGTTGGTAAAGGTGTTAACATCAGCAACTCCAATTGTCATTGTAACCTTAATCTCGATATCATTCCACTTAACAGTAAGATTTCTTACTCTGGACAGAAGCTCATTGGCTTCCATTCCCGCCTGGTCCAGGTTCTCATTGAGGAATACGAAAACAAACTCCTCACCGCCCCAGCGGGCTGCTACACCATGGGAACTCATGTACTCCGAGCAGACAACAGCCAGTTGCTTCAGGACCTCATCTCCCGCCTCATGTCCATATGTATCATTTACATTCTTGAAGAAATCGATATCTCCGATGGCGATACATACACCGTTGGGGCAGGACCCGTTCATGATATTCGATATAGTACGCGATATAACGCTCCTTCTGTTGGGGAGCTTCGTAAGAGGATCATGCTCCGACATGGCCTTAAGTTTCTTATTGTACTGGGACAGCTTTGCCTCAGTCTCCATCTTATCCCTGGTAAATATAGCCAGTATAACCACCATGGAGCAGAAGATAGTAAGTATGTTGATTATCTGGAACAGAAGAGAGATGCTGTAGGCGATATCCTCTTCAGGAGGCATGGTCACGTGGATAAAGTAAAGGATGGTCCTTACTGCCAGGACTCCAAAGCTCATGAGGAGCTTAGCCGACTCCGAGGCATAGTTCCCCACAAAGACAAGAAGTAAAAGCACAAATACGAAGTGTTGGATACTGCACTCCCATCCCCACACGACAACAAATCCTATCATCCACAGGATGGTAACCACCGCATAGATACCCAGGGCGATACCGTTATGGTCCCTGTATGTCAGATATACAGAAAAAGCAAAGGCGCAGAAACACAGAAAGCTCACTCCCACCGTGGGGAACCTTCCGTAGATACTGAACACCACCATGAACACCAGGAAGTAAAAGCACATCAGCAGCGAATTTATACGTACGATAAAAGATACCCGGTTAGATTCGTTCTCACCGGTCACATCCTTCCATATAAGCTGACTGATCTTATTCATTACAAGAATCTTCCCTCTCTGAACCTATAAAAGAATAATCGTTTCATTTCAAAGATTTGTCAACCATAAAATAACTATTTTTGTGGCTTAACACCAAGAAGGAAAGACAAAAAGCGAACCCGGCAGCACAGATAGCAACCAAGGAAAGTCAGAGGATAGGCAATGAGCACCGGCAGAAGGAACAGCGGCACCAAGGGCATATCAGCAAAAACAAACTGAAGACCTACAACAAAGATATAGTGCAGGCTGAAAAAAGCAAAGGAGGTCCGGGCAAACCCAAAAGACAAAGGAGAAGAGAAATCCAAAGAAGAACTACCAACTCCAAGAAGACCCAGCACCATAAACCAGCAGGCCAGATAGTTCACATACAGGTTAACAGCCTCAAAGGAAGTGGACCACAGGAACATATAGATATTCGCCAAAGAAGAAACCACCCCCACAGAAAGAAGCACATAACGGTACTTACGCAAAAGCAGGATAACCTCATCACAGGAGAAGACGTAATACCCCAGAAGGAATACGTACACATACTCCACCAGGCTCTTCCCTCCTATCTCAAGAAGCCCTCCCAGGAAAGGCAGGGGAAGACCCAGAAGCAGCACGCCCCACAGGGGCATATTCCCCGAAAAGCGGGGAAGGAACTTCTTCTGAAGACAGATCACACCAAGACAGATAAGTGATATCACGAAAAGATAGAGCAGGAACCAGAACTGCCCGAAGGAGAACCCTCCGTCAGCACCCGTAAGGTCCGTAAACTTACCAAAGAAGACACCATAGTGAGAAACAAAAGATCCGGAATATCCGCAGTTTCGGACATCAGCAAGATATGTCAGCACCGGCATCAGCACAACAGTTCCAAATAAAAGAGGAACGATAAGTCTCTTGACCCTCTCCACCACATACTGGCCTGAAGATCTCTTAGCAAGTGCAAACCTGGTACTCATGCCTGCCAGAAGAAACAGCAGCGGCATCAGAAAGGGACTGAAGAACACAATAAAACTGCTCAAGACCCTGGAAGATCCAAACATCATATAATTAGGCTCCCCCCATGCATTCCATGCCATGGCAGCATGGTACGGGATCAGCACCAGTATCGCGATACTCCTCAGGTTGTCTATGTAGTGTTTCCTCATCGACAACATGATACTTTATTTCATG